>BNJT01001424.1_pt1 | contig 254665 bp, 433 predicted proteins | sample 8540491 | NCBI WGS metagenome assembly BNJT01 (sample SAMD00202455, study PRJDB9452) | human saliva metagenome | host: Homo sapiens
TCCAGATCGAGCCTTTCATGCCAGCACGCCCTGCTCCACCACGGCTGCCTGCCGGCACAGGAGGGCATGCACGACGGACAGTTCGTGCGTGACGATGACGATGGTCACGCCCAGTTTCTGGTTGATGTCCTTCCAGGGTGGCCAGCACCGAACGGGTGGTTTCGGTGTCGAGCGCGGAGGTGGGCTCGTCGCGCAACACGCTGGGTTCCGGGCGCCAGCGCCCGGGCAATAACTACGCGCTGCTTCTGTCCGCCCGAGAGCTGGGCCGGATAGTGGTCGAGCCGGTCGGACAGGCCCACGATGGCGGCACAGGCACGCACCCGTTCGGTGATTTCGGCACGCCGGTGACGGCCATGGATGCGCAGCGGAAAGGCGATGTTCCCGAACACCGTGGCGTTCTGCAGCAGGTTGGACTGCTGGAAGATCATGCCGATCTTCTGGCGGGCGTCGCGCAGCTGCGCCTTGCCCAGCGCCGTCAGCTCCTGGCCAGACACGAACACCCGCCCGCTGTCTGGGCGCTCGAGCAGGTTCATCAGCCGCAGCAGCGTGGACTTGCCGGCACCGCTGCGGCCGATCAGGCCAGTGCATCGCCCCGGTTGACCGTGAGCGACACGTCACGCACGGCATCAGGCGACCGCCGTCGGCCAGGACAAAGGACTTGCTGAGATTTTCCAGCCTGATCAGCGGTTCCTGCGCAACAGTCTCCGGCACCATGCACCCTCATTGTGCGGTCAAACGACGACGATGTTACCGCAGAAAGCCGCCCGCGATGCCTGTGCAGAAGATCATGCAGCGAGGCACCGATGCGACGTGGGCGGATGCCCTGCAATACCGGGCTGACACGGTACGGAAGGTGGCACGCGCGCGCCGCATCAACCGTGAGCAAGGCAAGCATGTCGCCCTGCCCCTGCCGGCAAACCCTTTCCGGCCCGGGAGACATCAGCAGAAAACACCACGCGGAATCCGTCCGCATGATCAGGGCAGCGAGTCGATCTCGCGGCGGATGGAACTGACGTTCTGCGTGGCCTGGGCCACGTCGTTCTTCAGGCGCTCGACCCGGTCGAGGTACTTCTGGTAGTTGCGCTCATCACCCTGCCGCTCGGGCTCGCCATCGTTGTATTCGGTACGCAGGGCATCCAGGCGCGACTGCTCGCGCGCCAGTTCCTTTTCGAGGATGCGGCGACGGTCGGAATCGCGGCTGCGCTGCTGGCTGCTGGCCGGGCCGACTGGCCGTTGCTGCCGGTACTGCTGGCGGCGGGCATTTTGCGGCCCGGCACGCTGTTGATGGGCGGAAGGTCCAGCAGGCGGCAGCCCTTGCCGGGGGCGTTCTGGTAGAGCGGCGTGCCGTTGGGGCCGTCGCAGCGATACACGGCCGTGGCCGACTGGGCCTGTACGGGCGACCCCCACAGGGTGCACACCAGGGCCGTACCGACCGACAGCAGCCCGCCCCGCAGGCCGTGGGCAAACAGCGATACGCCCCACCACGCGATGTGGCGGGACGGCGAACCGGGGTGGCAGCAGGCATGGGGACTTCAGATACGCTTTCGTGGCGTTTCGCCGGTCGTGGAACCGTTCACGGGAACATCGGACCCCGCCAGTCTACCGGCGAAGCAGTCGCCTGCGTGGCGCCAGAATGCGCCGGCACAACACCGAGGGCGCCAACCGACCGCCAGTCACACTGCAGCCTCCGGTCGAAAACACGCGCCGGATGGCAGACCGGGCGACGAATGGCAAAGCGGCGCGCGCCATCCAGGCAAGAGAATCTGTGCCGTCGTGCTGCAGGGCGAGACGGCGGAATGCATGCTTGGCTTTCCCGCGCATGGTCTTCAAACCCGTGTGCCGGCTGGCACAGCACACAGGGCCAGGCTGGAAGCGTACATGCCAGTCAGAGCGAGCCCGGCAGAGAACCCGTGGCCGCGGACCCGTGCGCCCCCGAACGGCCTTCTGTCTCAGCAGGAGTGGTACATGTCGAACTCGACCGGATGCGGCACCATGCGCAGCCGGGTCGCTTCCTCCATCTTGCAGCTGGATGAAGGCATCGATCATGTCGTTGCTGAACACACCGCTGCGGGTCAGGAACTCGCGGTCGCGGTCGAGGTGCTCAGCGCCTGGTCCAGCGAGTGGCAGACGGTCGGATATCTTGGCGTCTTCCTCGGCGGCAGGTCCGTCAGAGGTTCTTCTCGGCCGGATCACCGGGGTGGATGCGATTCTGCACCCATCCAGACCGGCCATCAACAGCGCGGCAAAGGCCAGGTACGGGTTGGCCACCGGGTCCGGGAAACGCGCCTCGATGCGGCGGGCCTTCGGGCTGGACACGAACGGGATGCGGATGGAGGCCCGAGCGGTTGCGGGCCGAATAGGCCAACTTGACCGGCGCCTCGTAGTGCGGCACCAGCCGCGTGTACGAGTTGGTGCTGGGGTTGGTCAGGGCGTTCAGCGCCGGGCATGCTTGATGATGCCGCCGATGTAGTGCAGGGCGAAGTCGGACAGGCCGGCGTACTTGTCACCGTTGAACAGGTTGGTACCGTCCTTCCAGATCGACATGTGCACGTGCATGCCCGAGCCATTGTCGCCCACCAGCGGCTTCGGCATGAAGGTGGCCGTCTTGCCGTGAGCGTGTGCCACGTTGTGGATCACGTACTTCATGCGCTGCAGCCAGTCGGCCCGCTGCACCAGCGGCGCGAACTTCGTGCCGATCTCGCACTGGCCGGCACCGGCCACCTCGTGGTGATGCACCTCGACGGGCACCCCCATCTGTTCCATCAGCAGCACCATCTCGGAGCGCATGTCCTGGAACGAATCGACCGGTGGCACCGGCAGGTAGCCGCCCTTGATGCCTGGCCGGTGGCCGCTGTTGAAGCCGTCGATCTTGCGGTCGGACGACCAGTGTGCCTCTTCCGAGTCGATGTTGACCATGCTGCCGGACATGTCCTGCTTCCAGGTCACCGAATCGAAGATGAAGAATTCCGGCTCCGGCCCGAAGAGCGCCCACATCCCCCACGCCGGAGGCCTGCAGATGAGGCCTCGGCCCGGCGGGCGATGGGCGTGGATCGCGCTCGCAGCCCCTAGCCCTCGCCCGGCTCGACCACGTCACAGCTCAGGATCAGCGTCGGTTCCTCGCGGAACGGATCCATCACGGCCGTTTCCGGATCGGGAATCAGCAGCATGTCGAAGCCTGCACGCCGCGCCAGCGCGACCATCGAGAGCCGTCGAATGCCTGCCCGTCGGTGAACCGGTCTTCGTCGAAATGCGAGATCGGCACCGTGATGTGCTGTTCCTTGCCGCGTATGTCGGTAAAGCGCAGATCAACGAACGAGCTTCGTTGTCGGCGATTTTCTTCATCACTTCCTGGCGGTTGCCATGTTCAGACTCTCCTGTTCACGGGTCTGGCCGACCCTGTCGAAAATCCCGCCCGGAACCCGCTGCCCCGGCGGCCCGCAGCCAGCTGCAGGCACCGGGCCCTACCGCACCAGGCCGGATCCTCACGGAATCACCTCACGGATGCGCCGCATGGACGCACCGCACAAACTCCATGATAGCGGGCCTGCGCCCGATCATCGGTTCCATTCGCTTCAGCGGCACAACACCATTCGGCAGTGTAATGCCATGTTCCGCTTGCCTTCCGGCTGCCGGCGCCGCTGCATCACCCGCCAGACGCTCCACGCGAACTTCGGTACCTCCCGTTGCCTCCTGGTTCCAGGCCGTGCGGCCCGCCGGCTCTTTTCGGTTTCCGCACGTGCCTCCCCGGCTGGCCGTGGTCCCGCCGTGGAGCCGCTCCTCACCCGTGCCAGCCTCCCTGCCCGGCTCATCCGGCAGGAAGATCTCCAGCAGATCGTTGAGGAAGTTGCGCCCCAGCGGCGTGGGCCGCAGCACCAGCGGGTCACGTCCACCAGCAGGCCACGATCGATCGCCTGCCGCAGCTTCACGCGGATCACCGCCGACGACAGGCCGGTGCGGTCGGCAAACAGGTCGGCATCCACCCCTTCGGTGAGGCGCAGCGCGTTCAGCATGAACTCGAAGGGCAGATCGGCTGGCTTGACGGCCTCGTCGATCTCGCAGGCATGACCGGCCAGCGCGGCCTCCATGTAGCGGCGCGGGTGCCGGAACTTCGCCTGCCGGATGATCGGTCGAGGACGGCATAGCCGTGCGCGCCCGGCGCCCAGCCCCCAGAATGGTCGCCGAACATCCAGTAGTTCAGGTTGTGCTGGCCCGGTGCCCCGGGCGTGCCCAGGCCGACACTTCGTAGTTCTCGTAGGTACCGCCCAGCATCTCGCCCACGGTATCGAGCATGGCTGCGGCCAGATCATCGTCGGGCACCTTCGGCGGAAAGCGCGCAAACAGCGTGTTCGGTTCCAGCGTCAGGTGATAGCAGGACAGGTGCGGCGGCGCAAAGGACAGCGCCGTGGCCAGATCCTCGCGCAGCTCGGGCGGCGTCTGCTGCGGCAGCGCATACATCAGGTCGAGGTTGAAAGGTATCGAACGGCCCGGCCGCGGCTTCGGCTGCCGCCCGCGCCTGCGCGCTGTCGTGCACCCGGCCCAGCGCCTTCAGCTTGGCGTCCGAGAACGACTGGATGCCCAGCGACAGCCGCGTCACCCGGCGGCCCGGTAATCGGCAAAGCGGGAACGCTCGAAGGTGCCCGGATTGGCCTCCATCGTCACTTCCACATCGGCCAGCAGCGGCAGCCGCGCCGCAGGGCTGGCCAGCAGCCGGTCGATGGCCGCCCGGAGGACAGGCTGGGCGTGCCGCCACCAATGAACACCGTCACCACCCGCCGCCCCCAGATGAGCGGCAGGCTGGCATCCAGATCGGCCTCCAGCGCGTCCAGATAGGCGTTTTCGTCCACCCCGTCGGCCCGGCGCGTTGTGCGAGTTGAAGTCGCAGTACGGACACTTCCTGATGCACCACGGGATATGCACATACACCGACAGCGGCGGCGGGTTGTCGAACTGCACGCGCCGTCCGGAATGCAGGCGAATGGGAAGCACCGAAGCCGTCACGTCAGCCCCTGTGCACAGAACAGGCCGTTCCGGCGGCCGCCAGCCCACCAACTGCGACTTCGTCGAGCAGTGCCTGCAGCCGCACCATCGCCCGGTGGCGGTGGCTGATGGCGTTTTTCTGCGCTCGGCGTCAGTTCGGCGGACGAGCAGTCGAACCCATCCGGCCGGAAGATGGGGTCTGTGGCTCACCGCCTCCCCTGCGGCGCCGGCGGCAGCGTGCCCCACCAGATACCCTCGGCGATCAGCGGTCGCGGATCGTCGGCCGAGGCCAGCGAGACCAGCACGCTGTGAAATATGCCCGCACGGTGCCGGAGTCGCGACCAGCGGGACGGTTCCGCCAGCCGCGTGACGTCAGTACATGAGGTCCGGTACGTGAGCACCGTGGCACCTCAGCGCCAGCGGCACACGCCCCGCCGTGTGCCTGCAACGCCCGGCATTGCGCCATGCACTGCGATGATTCTCTGCATCCAGCGCCTCCGTCCCCCGGTCTGCAGGGCGGCACGGCGGGCCGGATCGGTGATCGTCCAGCGCGAGCGCCGATCTCACCAGGTGCCCCACCCAGGGGCCGGCACACAGGGCCGGGTCATCGGCCAGTGTGGGCGGGCCGCTGGCCCGTGCCCCGTGCCGCGCCTTGGTCAGCGCGTTCTCCACGAAGGTGGGCCGGGGCTCCTCGGCATCGGCAATGCCCAGCGCCTTCTGACTCACCAGCTGCACGCCACGAGGCGCCAGCATGGCCTGCAGCTCGCGCAGCTTGCCCGGGTTGCCCGAGGCCCCAGCCAGCGCGGCCCGGAATGCATGTCCATCATGTCAACCTCTCCGTTCCTGCATCTGCCGCCAGCGCCGCGCGCTGCAGGGCAATCAGATCGGCAGTGCCCTGCGCAGCCAGATCGAGCAGCTCACCGGCCTGCCGGCGCGAGAACAACGTGCCCTCAGCCGTCCCTGGTTTTCGACCATGCCGCCCGAGGCCGTCATCACCACGTTCATGTCGGTCTCGCAGCGGCATCCTCCTGATAGTCGAGGTCCAGCACCGATACCGGCGTCCCTTCCGGGGCAATCACCCCTACCGACACCGCCGCCACCGCCTCACGCAATGGGTCGGCCGTCAGCCAGCCGGCCGCCAGCAGGCCATCGCGAGCGGCATCGCGCAGCTACCACGAGCGCCGGTGATGGCGGCCGTGCGGAACCCCCGTCGGCCTGCAGCACGTCGCGGTCCAGATGAATGGTGCGCTCGCCCAGCTGGGGTCAGGTCGGTCACCGCCGCAGGCTGCGCCCGATCAGCCGCTGGATTTCCTGGGTACGGCCCGACTGTTTGCCCTTCGCTGCCTCGCGGTCACTGCGCGTATGGGTGGCGCGCGGCAGCATGCCGTACTCGGCCGTCACCAGCCCGACCCTTGCCGCGCGAGGAACGGTGGCACGCTCTCCAGCACGCTGGCCGTGCACAGCACCCGGGTATCGCCAAAGCCGACCAGCACCGAGCCCTCGGCATGGCGGGTGAAATGGCGCGTAAAGCGCACCGGTCGCAGCGCATCGGCGACGGCGGCCATCGTGGCGCAGGAAGGCAGGCGCACCGGCATGCGCCGGCGGAGAGAGAAGAATCGGACATGGCGGAGAAAACGGCTACCGATGTCATTGGCCGGGGCGCACCAGACGCAGACGGAACGTGAGGCCCCATCCGCATGCACGGTACCGGCGCAGCACGGCAGGGATTCAGCGGCGCGCTCCGGCGGGGCATATCACGGGGTCAGGATCACAGGACCAGGATGCGGGCCGGGCGCAGATGGCCGGCCCCCAAAGGAAAAGGGGCCGCAGCCCCCGATTCTAGAACGTGTCATGGATCCCGTTCGTTTCCGCGCTGGTCAGATGTCCCCCGCGCTGGCCCAAATTTGTGTGAGTCCGTAGCCCGCTCCGGCGTTACGGACACTCCTTGTTCGAGCGCTGGATGGCCTCCTGGATCTCGGCGATGGTCTTGTCGATCTCGTCCTCGGTCAGATCGGCCGGCTCGGCCACCTCCAGGTTGTTGGCGATGGCGATGGTCGTGGTCACCGCCCCGTCCGGCAGGGCCCATCGAGCGACAGCGACGGCGAGCCATCGGTCTCGTCGTTCTCGGTATCCACTTCGCATGGCCAACACGGTGGTGTTGTCTGCGCCCGCCCATTGTGGTTGAGCGCCGACTGGATCAACCGCGGCACGGCCAGCTCCAGCAGCTCCATCCGGAACTTCGCGCACCAGCTCCTCGCGGCTCACCCCGCTCCAGAGGCCATCGGAGCAGAAGCACTGACCCATCACCCGCCTTCAGCGGGGAGGCGGCGTGAGTCTCGACCGGCGGGAATGAATGGCGACCCCAGGCGAGTTCAGCACCTTGTTGCGCTCGGGGTGCCTCGCTCTCGGCCTCGGTGATCAGCCCCAGGCTGATCAGGCTCTGCACCTGGAATGGTCGAGCGTGCGGAACAGCACGTCGGTGTCGCGCGGCGCATCAGGTAGAGCGCGAGGTCCCCTGCGTGCCCCCACCAGGCGTGACCGCATCCTGCACCACGCAGGCCACGATGGTCGTGCGCGGGACACTCGCCCATGCCGATGCATCTCGCGGTAGCGGTGCAGCTCGCGGTGGCTGGCGTGGAACGACTGCTCCAGAAACGCCACCGGATCGCGCAGCCGGGCACCGCCTGCTGCTGGAACATCGAGGCCACGCGTCTGCATGGCGATCTGCGCGGCAATCTCGCCCCGCAGATGGCCGCCCATGCCGTCGGCCAGCACCATCAGCAGCGACTCGCGCGAAAAAGCAGTAACCCATCCGATCCTGGGTTGATCGAGACGGCCACCGACATCAGTGTCCTGGAAAATGGAGAAACGCATGGATCGAATGGTCTCTGAAAATCGATGCCCAGCTGCGCACGAAACCCCGGCATTCCCGATGCTGCACCTGCTTCGCAGCCCGTGGACACCGGCAGGCATGGGTCCGTAGCGCCCCATCGTCCTGTACCGGAATGAAACAGCAGAAACAGAAAGGAAGCGCTCGCGCGCGGGACGGACGAGGTCCGTGCCGCGCTCGAGTCCCCTGCGCTCGGCCAGCAGCGTGGCGTCCGGCTGGCTGGCACACCATGCCCCTCGCCCTGTGCCAGCGCAGGCGCCTGGAGCACCTGGGCGTGCGCCGGTGCATGAGCAGGCGCATGGTGACGCTTCGGCTCGGTGTGCCGCCCATCAGCGCCTGCGCCTGAGCGGCGAGATCATGTCTTCCAGCCAGCGCAGCGCACGGAAACTGCGGGTCTCGACGCCTTCGCGCATCGAACGGCTCGCGCAGCTCCGCTGCAGCGCGAAACACGCTCTGCGGCCGCTCCAGCAGGTTGAGCTTCATGCACCAGTGCGCAGATCGAGCAGCTGCTGCGTGTGGATCATCGGTCAGCCCGGCCGAGCACCGTATCGACCTTGTCCTGCTTGATGCGCTGGTCGGCCGCCTGCGGGCGCCCCCACCATGCACACGCCACATGCTGGCACCCAGCCCGTAGATGTCCGTCCCACGGCCCAAGCTGCTAGTTCTTCTTGTAAAAGCTCCGGCGCGGCAAAGCCCGGCGTGTACATGGGAAAAGAGCTTCGGCGCGTCCTGCGTGAGCGTCTGCCGGGCCGCCCGAGAGTCGAGCAGCATCGGCATGCCCACCCTTCTTGAGGTAGATGTTGGCCGGCTTCGGGTCGAGGTGCAGCAGGCGGTTGGCGGCTGCACCTCGCGCAGGCCGTTCATCACCTGGGCGAAGATCTTGCGGATATGGCGCTCGGGCGGCACCCGCTTGCCGGGCCGGTTGCGGTTGTGGATGACCAGCTCCTGCGAGGCTGCGAGCCACTCTCGTGAGCCATCACCATGTAGACGAGTCTCGTTGGCCCGGAAGAGTTGACCACACGCACCACGTTGGGGTGGATGACCGCGACAGGGGCCCGCCCTCCTCGAAGAAGCACTTCAGACCGTTTGCGATACGTGGGCAGATTCCCCCACCACCTCGGGCGCAATTGCCCGGGCGCGCGACGAACCAGAGGCTGGGCGGGTGATTCCTGATGGCCACCGGCTGCCATGCAGAATCCTGGGCGAGATAAACCATTGACCGCCACTGGCGATTTTTCTTCAATCCGGTAGCCACCTGCCTCGAAAGCCCTCCGGCAATGGTGCGTTCTGCTCATTTGCCATAGTCGCTAGTGTCAGAAGCGTTAAATGCAAAACTCTGTATTTCCGTGTTACAGACTCGCCAGACGGACAACACAAACCACCGAATGACGGTGTCCCCGCACGGGCCCGCGATTTGGCACTTCTTCCCGCTTCCCTGAACGCTCCCCATGACCCATACCGCCCAAACTGAAGCCCCTGCCGACGCTCCAGCGACAGCGGCCCGGCCCGCCGTGCACAGCATGACCGGCTACGCCCACCGCAGTGCCGAAACGCCACTGGGCCGGCTGGACCTGGAGATCCGTGCCGTCAACAGCCGCTTCACCGACCTGCACTTCCGGCTGGGCGATGACTGCCGCGCCCCTGGAGCCCCGGCTGCGCGCTGCCATCACGTCACGGGTCGAGGCGCGGCAGGTGGAGTGCCGGATGAGCCTGCACCCACTGGGCGGCGAGGGCGATGGCCGGATCGATACCGCCCGGCTGGCCCAGCTGGTCGAGCTGGTCCGGCAGGTGCAGGAGGTCGTACCGGGTGCCCGGCCACCCGGCCGTCTCGGAATACCTGCGCTGGCTGCAGAACCCCGAGGCCGGTCCCATGGGCGCTTCAGCCGGCGCCGCAACCGCCCGATGACGACACCCTGTGGCAGCATGCCGCCCGCTGGTTGACGATTGCCTGGCGGATTTTCAGGCCAGCCGTGCCCGTGGGCGCCCCAGCTGGCCACCCTGCTGCTGCGAGCAGGCGCCCGGATAGCCGAGACTGGCCGAGCCGGCTGCGTCCACCTGCCCACGCTGCATGCCGCGGCCGAGACCCGGCTGTTCGAGCGCCTGAACAGGGAGACGTGGACCGGCTGTCGCTGAACATCCGCCCGAGGACACTGGCGCGCGTACGTCAGGGAGATCAGCCTGCTGAGCCTGAAGGACGACATCACCGAAGAACTGGACCGCCTCGACACCCATCTCGATGCCATGGAGAAAGCGCTGGCCGCCGGCGGCCATGGTCGGCAAACGACTGGACTTCCTCTCGCAGGAACTGAACCGCAGAGGCCAACACCATCGCTTCCAGAGCATCGCGCTCTCCATCACCGACACCGCCCGCGGCGCTGAGGGCTGCACATCGAGCAGGTACGGGAACAGGTGCAGAATCTGGAGTGAACCAAAGGGGGCACGTGACCATGCAGATCGAATCCATTGTCATCAGGAACTACCGCCTGTTCCAGGATGTCCGGATGACGGACATCCCGCGCCTGTGTGTGTTCTGGTGGGGGGCCAACGGCACTAGCAAGTCCACCCTGTTCGACGTGTTCTCCTTTCTGAAGGATGCACTGGCGATGAACGTGACGAGGCCCTGGCCCGTCAGGGCGGGTATCGTGAGGTAGCCAGCCGGGGCTGCACCGACGAGCCCATCGAGATCACGCTGCAGTTCCCGGGATGGAAATCGCAGGGCATGAACGGCTGGTGACCTATCTGCAGAGGATTGCAAGGATCCGCAGGGACATCCCTGATAGAACGTGAGGGTACTCCGTTACAAGCGCGGTTCTTTCAGACGCCGTATCGCTTCCTTGACTTTGCCACGGCAGAGACCGCGTCTATAACGAAGAAGACTTCTCCAAACCGGATGAGAAGCTGACCCGGGAAGAGCAGAACTCGATGCCTCCGATATTCTGGCCATCAAGGGGCTTGGCCAGTTCGAACGCTTCAAGGCCGCCGTGCCTTCCGGCGATGATCGAAAACTGGCATATTTCCGACTTCCATGTCTCGAAGCACGCCCCAGCCAGGAGGATGGGTTTGCCGAACATCTGTCCACCCGGGGGACAATCTCCGCTGGTCGCCAACTATCTGTTGAGCATCACCGCGGGCGCTTCGAGCGAGTGCTTGCCGCCATGCGCCGCCGCGTACCCGGCGTGAGCGTCATCGAACCGCGCCAGACCGAAGATGGCCGGCTCGTCCTGCGCTTTCAGGATGGCAGCTTCGGGACCCGCTTCATCGCCCGGTACGTATCCGACGGCACCATCAAGATGTTCGCCTATCTGGTGCTGCTCAACATTAACTTTCCCGATACTGGCCGTCGAAGCCGGAGACCAGCTCTACCCCGAACTGCTGCCGGGCTGGCAGAGGTTCGGGACTATGCGCGCCGGGGGCGGACGGGTCTTCATCTCCACATTCCCCGGACTTTCTGAAGCTGCTGAAGCTGGAAGAGATCTTCTGTCTTCGCAGAGCGGTTTCACCACCATCAGCCGCGCCAGCCGTCGAAAGTCTGCGTGCTCTGGTCGATGCCGGTGACCTGCCCGGCTACCTCTGGAAACAGGGGGCTGTTCGAGGACTCAGCACACGAGTGCACCCGATGACCGGCAAGATCGTTTTCCTGCTGGAAGGAGCCATCCATGCAAGTACTGCTGGACCGCTGGCTGCCGCGCCTCTTCCCCGAGTGGATCCATGCGTGCGCACTCGGTGCATCGCACGGAAAAACGGACTATCGACCGCAGCATCCCAAGCTCTCGTCAGTGGCGCATACCGGGATCGCTTCGTGATCGTCCGGGACAACGACAACACCAACTGCCTTGAACTCAAGACAAAACTGACGCAACAATGCGCGGGGCAGGCCGACCGGGCACACTGGTCCGGCTCGTCTGCCAGGAGCTGGAAACTGGTATCTGGGCGATCTCCGGCACTGGCTGCGGTCTGCGGACGCTCGCATCGGCACGCCAGCCAACCAGAAAACGTTACAGAAGCAAGGGCACGACGACTGGCACAAGCCATCTGCCGAGGTAGAGAGGATCGCCCCGGGTTTCAGAAAATCACGGCAGCACGGCTGATGGCGAACATCTGGACAGAGCGCAATACATCACACAGTCTGCAGGTGTTTGTTTTCCGGCATCCGGCACATCGCCGCGCAGATGGGACTGCCCATCCCATGAACACCATCTGAATCATCAAAGGAAACTCCATGCTGGATGCCATGCGCCGCTATCAGCCTCCTGTCACCGGACGCTGGATGCCGAAGGAAGGTACTCTGAGAAGCCGCAGGGCACCCTGGGAGCCTGCAGACCTGCCGCCCCGTCCTGCAGCGGGTTTCACGGGGACATCAAAGCGCCGCAGGACTTTTGCAGAGGGTCCCTAGCGGTTCAGCCACCCGGCGCCGTACGCTTCATCGGCCGGTGCCGTGTTGAAAAGCCATCTCGCGCAGGAAACTGCGCCCCAGCGCCTCCTTCCAGGGCCAGCAGTGTTTCGGCCGGCAGCTCGGCCATGGCCAGCCAGGCCCAGGCAGCGTCTTCATCGCCCACCCGGCGCGCCTCGGCCGACTCGGCCATGTACACGGCATTCATGCCGCCGTCACGCAACACCTGCTGGCGCTCGTCATCCGGCAGGTAGTTTCTGGGCATGTCCCTTTTCATGGCGCTGATGATGGTTCGGTCGGGCACGACGGACTCGTTCGTCCCCGCGAAACCCCAGCGTCCTGGCCTGTCGGGCTTCAGCAGTTTCATCGCCTCACGCAGCGCGGCCCTGCGAGCGTCGATGATCTGTTTCTCGTCGTCTCCCAGCCGCGACTTGTCCAGGTTGCCCAGTCGTGCCAGATGACTGGCCGAGGCCTGCCTGGCCTCGTCATGCGGCAGCCCGTTGCGGCGGTTTTTCGGCAGGCTGTGGGCGGCATCGATCATCTGGTAACGCACAGGATCGTCGACCAGATCGATATGGCGTGATGGCGTTCATTGAGTGCGGTGGTCAGGCTTCGGGTCATGGGAAGGCTGTTGGCGCAGCGGTCCAGATCACCACTGACTGATGCTCCTCTCACAGGCGACGATCGGCCCAGATCCGCCTGGGCGGTCACCCTCTCGCACCAGCTGGAGAATCTCGCGCACCTTGCGTGTGACACACGCCTTGCGGCCGATGACTGGTTCCAGCCTGCAGCATCCCTCCTCGGATGAAAGCAGGCGGTCAAGCCTGCCCCAGAACCCTCTGGATTCTGCATGGATCGATTCCCTGTCCAGCCAACCGGCCGGCCGCCTCATCCCTGGCGGTCGGGTATTGAAACGCAGGTCTCTGGATAAACTGTGCCACGCCGGCGCGGGCCCCCTGAGCGTGCTGGCCCGGCGGTTCGGCCGCTGGCCAGCCAGGGCCCGCGCGCCATCTTCATCAGCCCGTGCCGGCGTCACTGGGACTCTGCCAGATGGACCAGATTCGTGCGCCCTCACGGTGCATCGCTGATCCCGCTCCTCAGCCGACAGATAGCTCCAGAGCGTTTTGACCTGTGTTGCAACGGTGATGGCCGTCATCGACATACTCCAGGTAGAGTGGGCTGTGGAGCGCGTTCGCTCGCACGCCTGTGCTGTGCGTCATTCTATCGGACGGCAGTGTGAAAGGACGGCGGCCCGGAGCACGACGCATCATGCTCCGGGCGCGCGCCCCTGCCTCACAAAGGCGGCACCTTGGACGGCACGGCGCATCACAGCGCCATGTCCAGCGATACGGCCTTCGATCTGCCCCTTGTGCATGCGGGCAAAGATGTCGTTGATGGCCTCGATCTTCTCCGTCTTGATGGTAGCCTTGACCTTGCCGGCAGCCGCATGTTCGAGCGACTCCTGCAGATCCAGACGGGTCCCGACGATGGAACCACGCACCGTGATGCCGTTGAGCACCATCGAGAAGATCGGCAGCGGGAAGTCACCCGGCGGCAGGCCATTGAGCGAGATGGTGCCGCCCCGGCGCACCATGCCCAGCGCCTGCTCGAAGGCCTTGCGCGACACGGCCGTGACCAGCACGCCATGGGCCCCGCCGATTTCCTTCTGCAGATAAGCCGCCGGATCGGTTTCCATGGCATTGACCACCACGGTGGCGCCCAGCCGTTTGGCCAGTGCCAGCTTGTCGTTGGCCACATCCACGGCCGCCACGTTGAAAGCCCATTGCCTTCGCGTACTGCACCGCCATGTGACCCAGGCCGCCGACGCCGGAGATCACCGCAGTCGCCCGGTTTGGCGTTGGTCATCTTCAGCCCCTTGTAGACGGTGACGCCCGGCGCAAAGCACGGGCGCGATGTCCACCGAGCTGACGTTGGCCGGCAGATGGCCCACGTAGTCGGGATCGGCCACCACATACTCGGCAAAAGCTGCCATTGACCGAATAGCCGGAGTTCTCCTGCTTCTCGCACAGGGTTTCCCAGCCGCCCAGGCAATGCACGCAGTAGCCGCAGGCGCTGTAGAGCCAGGGCAGGCCGACACGGTCGCCTTCCTTCACATGTTTTACATTGCGGCCGGCCTGCACCACCACACCGGCCCCTTCATGGCCCGGGATGAAGGGCGGATTGGGCTTGACCGGCCAGTCACCATCGGCTGCGTGCAGGTCGGTATGGCAGACACCGGAGGCCTCGATCTTCACCAGGATCTGGTCGTCGTTCGGCGTGGGAACCGGAACTTCCTCGATTTTCAGCGGTTTGCCGAATTCGTGGACGACGGCGGCTTTCATGGTCTTGCTCGCCGGAATGTCTCGCCCGAATATACAGACGCACAGACGGACTCGAAACAGCAAACACGAGTACGTGCAGTCCATTATGCACCCGATTACCTTTTCCCTTTTTTCGGTACTGGTATGAAAAGTGGCTCCAGCCACGGAAATATCCGGGAAGTTGCTGCCCATAACCAGATATACAGTATCAAATGCGCGATATGTGATATCACACAGGAGTACGATACGGCATATCAGTTTCAGAACCGGATATACCGTATCGAAAAGAGGCGACACCGTATCACCCTGGATCGTGTTTCCCCATCGGCGGTTTCTGCACGATATAATCGCCGGCTTCGAAAACCAGATAACGAGGAGTACCCATCGCGAGCACCTGCAACCTGCCCCACCACGAACATCCGACCACACCCGATGGTCCCGGCTGCGGCCTCACCGCCATCCGCCACGAAGGCCATATCGACTATGTGCACGACGGTCACCTGCACCACCCGCACGGCGATCACGTCGACGAGCACGTCATTGGCGTGACCGAGCAATCCGGACCGCTGCACGGCCGGCCAGCCCTGTGAGGCCATGAGCCGAGCCACGTTCACGGCCCCGGCTGCGGCCACGAAGCCGTTCCCCACGGCGACCACATCGACTACATCGTCAACGGCCGCCTGCATCACCCGCACGGCGACCACTGCGACGACCACGGTCCGGTGGAGATCGTGAAGGGGCTGATCCCGATAACCGGCCCAATACCGGCGCTTTCCGCACCTCACGCCCCCAGCCTCCGGCTGCAGTGGCGCCCAAGGACAACCTGCGGAAAGGCGCGCATGGCACAGCAACAGCTCCCGGCAATTCACCTCTGCCTGATCAATCCGCCGGGCTACCTCCATGGCGACGCCCTGCTGGACCCTGCCCAGTGCTTCTGCTGGCAGTTCACCCGCCCTAGCCCGAAGGTCACGCTGGCCCGCAACCTGCTGCGCCACGACGCCGATCAATTTCGTGTTCGGCGCCCATCTCGGCTTTGACGCCCGGCTGCTGCAGACGCACAGCTGCATCATCGTCAACCCTGGAACAGACAGGGCCAGGGCGGCGCCCGCCTCGACCGGATTATCTCCGGCTGCTCAGGGCTGCCGTGGTGGTGGACTACAACCCTCATAACCCACCCGCCTACACCGATCACCCCGAAGACGTCCCCCTCGTGTCCTTCGGCCATGCCGGCTGGATGAAGCCCGGACCGTACGACGCCCTGCCCCTGGAGAAACGGCCGCTGGATCTGCTGTTCATTGGCAGTGTGAACAAGCGCCGGCGGGAACTGCTCGAGCGCATCCAGGCCACGGGCCGAACCGTGCACCTGCAGGCCCGTCCCATTTACGGCGCAGCGCGCAACAGCCTGGTACTGCAGGCCAGAGGTTGCTGAATCTGCATTTCTACGACACGGCCCGCTTCGAGCAGGTGCGTGCCTTCATGAGTCTGTCGCTGAGGAACGCCCGTCCTGTCGGAACGGCTGCCCCAATACCAGCGCCGGCCCGGTCTTCGATACCTGTGTGACCTGGTTCGAGGATGGCCAACTGGAACCGCTGTTTGCGCAAGAATTCGACACGGACCTCTATTTCGACGTGAGCCGCCAGCAGCTGGAGATTTTCCGGACGGTGGACCCCATTGCGGAATATGCCGACCTCGTGGGCTTTGCCGAGGGTGTCTGGCAGGCCCAGCGGGACACCATGCTGGCCTGTGATGACCAGGACCGCTGCATTGGCCCCGCATGCCCCTGCCCTGGGTGCCGGACGTTTCCCCGCCACGTGATGGTAGTGCGTCCCCGGACACGCAGCATCCACTGAGGAAACATCCGGACGGGAAAAATCAGGCCACCTCCAGTGCAGCTGATTCTGCCATCGAATGATTGCCGTCATGATGCCGCCAGGCCCGCACCCCTGTTCCAGATGATGCCGGACCTGTGCTTCGAGATCGACCAGATGCTGGCAGAGAATCAGCCGGACCTTGCCCTGCTGACCATGGGGCAACGCGTGGCAGATCACTTTTCTGCGGCCAGGGATGATCAGTACGGGCTGTAGCTATCCGACCCTCGATGCACGGATCCTGAAGCTGGCCGAACTGCCTGAAGCAGGGAACGTCAGGATGCCAGTCGTCTGCGCCCTGCACGGCCGGCCGCCAGAACCTCGCCCATGCACGCTGCTCATCGCCAGTGATGTTTACGAGAACACGAGGGGACACAGCCGGGTGCTGGAGGATCTGGTCAATCACCTGCCCAACCGGTTCTCGTGCTGACCAACCTGTTTCGGTCGCATCGGTGACGATGGAAGCCGAAATGAAACAATGGCTGCGCAGGCGCTTCGCCCGGGCCAGGGTCATCGTGCTGGATCCGGGAACGCTGTGGGCAAAAAGGCCCATCAGCTGGCAGAGCGCTGCGGGCACCACCAGCCGGCATCGGTCTGGTACATGACCCACCAGCAGGATACGTGGCCTTTGCGGGCTCGCTTGCGTACGACGCGCCCTCGTCCGGCGCTACTTCGTGCATCATGCCGATCACACACCGGCACTGGGCTGCACGCTGCCTGGCATCCACCACGTGGACCTGACGGCCTCGCTGCAGCAGCGCTGCGGCTGCGCGCTTGCACTATCCAGAGCAGCTGGCTGCCGCTGTACGTCGGGGACCGGGGTGCGCGCGCCTGTCCGGTTTCGGACGAAAAACCATTTCTCGGTGGTCACGGCGGGACGGGAAGACAAGTTCGTCCAGAGCGGCCCCCTCGCCCTGAAAGACCATCGTGGCGGCCGTGCTGAAGAAAATCGACGGCCGCTTCACCACATCGGCAAAGCTCGACGAACACACCATCGGGCTGATCAGGGCGCACCTGCGCAAAGAACAGGGGCATCGACCCTGCACGCTGGGTATGGCACGGCCAGGTGCCCTCGCTCTGGCAGACACTGAAGACGCTGGACGCACATGCCTACATCGGTTCTGCCCCCATGTCGGGCGGACGTGGCGCCGTGGAGGCACATGCGCTGTGGTTACCCGGTGCTGCCATTCAGCGGTTTTTCACGAAGATTCCCTGCTGGCCGATTATTCATCCTACGCCGATCTGGATCTGGCCTGGCGGGACATTCCTGAGCTGCTGGCACGACTCGGAACGCTCAAACCACGAGTGGAGGAGGCCAGCCAGCGCGCCGACAGTTCTACGAACAATGCTTTTCGCAGCATGTGTTTGTAAAAACTGGAAGAGCTGAACCAGGGGTGAATCCCTGGGCGCGTGAAACCGGCCCCTGCCGAGGTTTCGCATGGGATGCCTCCGGGGCGGAAACGACGGCGACAGGGGCACCGTGTCGCCATGAAGCATCACCCGACGCCGCTGACTGCACGCTGCGCCACCGTTGGGATCCGATAACGGACCATGCCGTCCACACGCGGGGTCCGTCGCACGGCCATCGTGCCATGATCGGCACCATCCCCGGTCCATCTCCGGGACCGGGCCAGCGATCCTTCCCCGTGTGCAGCATGTTCAGCATCCACCCCTATACCCCCACCGACCGACCGGCCTGGGACGAGTTCGTCCGCAGAAGCCGCAATGGCGTATTTCTGTTCGAGCGCGCGTACATGGACTACCATGCCGACCGCTTCGAGGATGCCTCGGTCATCATCCGCAGCAACAATGGCCAGGGCGAGAATCGTGGCCGTCCTGCCAGCGCACCGGAAACGCCCGGCCGATGGCAAAGGATCGGTGACGGCGCATCAGCAGAAGGCGACATCTGCGTCAGCCACGGTGGCCTGACCTTCGGCGGCCTCGTGATGGACCCCAAGCTGGGCGGCGAGCATGTGCCTGCGCTCATGCGGCAGCTGGCCCGGCTGGCTGAAGAATCGGGGTTTTGCTGCCCCTGCACTACCGGACCACGCCCACATCTATCATCGTCTGCCCAGCGAGGATGACCTCTATGCGCTGCACCGGCTGGGGGCACGGGTGAGTCAGGTGCTGTTCTCCAGCACACTGGATCCTGGAACGGCCATTCCCCGCCTCCAGCCAGAAGAACCGGGCACTGAACATCGCTGCACGGCACGGCATCACGGTGGCCCCGTGTACCTGGGCCGACTACTGGCCCCTGCTGTCGATACCCTGCAGCGCCGTCACGGCGTGGAGCCGGTGCACACCTGGCCGAAATAGGGCAGCTCGCGGCCAGCTTTCCGCAGCTGGAGGTGCTGGGCGGCTGGGGGCCAGCCGATGCACGGGGCCGGCGCACCCTGCATGCCGGCATCGTGCTGTTCCATTACGACGGCGTGACGCACACCCAGTATCTGGCCTCGGCGCCGGAAGGTTTCGAATCCGCGCCCAGCATGCCGTTCTGGAGCAGGCCATCGGGGACGCCCGCCAGCGCGGCCAGCGCTGGTTCAGTTTTGGTACCTGCACCCACCGAAGGCGGTGCCGTGCTCAACGAGGGACTTGTGCGCCACAAGGAAATGTTCGGCGCACGAACCACCATTCTGCAGACGCTGATGCTGGATCTCACGCACTGAGCGCGTGTCGTGGCATGTTTCGCCACGAACGGGGCTCGAATGAGCCCATGACGCGTTCCTGACCCGATCCGTCAAACGGCACACCTTCGGGCACTGCCATCCTTCTGTCTGATTCCGGCATCACCCGGCTGCCGTCCGAACGGCAAAAGGCCGCCACCGGTACGGCGGACCTCCTGCCTGCCTCTCCTGCACGGCACCATGGCTGCCAGCCCGCAATACATGGCAGCCCGCATGGAAACGCCCTCCCTCATCCCTTCCGCCGCAGACCGCGACATGGAACGCTACCAGACGTCGTATCTGGCGGCATCCTTCGAAGCCGACCCAGGCAGAACTGCGCAAGCGGGTGGTGATGACCACCCTGCGCACCTGGCAGGCACGACGCATTCTGGAAGTGGGGTGCGGCATGGCGCCAATTTTTCACGGTGTATCCCGGTTCGAACAGATGACCATTGTCGAAGCGGTGCCCGGTTTGCCGCCCATGCACGCGAGCTGGCCGGCGATGACGGACGCATCCGGATCATCGAAGCGCTGCTCGAACATGCGGCCACACAGGCGCCCCTGTCGGACATGCGGTTCGACGCCATCCCTGGTATCGGGCCTGCTGCATGAAATTCCGGCGCCGCTCACCCTGCTCCGCGCCCTGCGTCCCCTGTGCACACCACCACGCGCCTGCACGTGAACGTACCCAATGCCCGTTCGCTGCACCGGCTGCTGGCGCTGGAGATGGGACTGATCGACGACCTGTACGCGCTGTCGGAGCGGCAACGCACCCTGCAGCAGCACACCACCTTCGATTTGCAGAGCCTTGCGGACCTCTGCCACGCCGCGAGGCTACGACGTCGTGGGCCGGGGCTCGTATTTCATCAAACCCTTCACGCACCGCCAGATGCAGACGCTGATGGATGTGGGCGTGATGGATGACCGCATGCTCGATGGCCTGATGGGTCTGGAAAAACACCTGCCCGGGCTTGGCTCGAAATCTACCTGAACCTGAAACCCGCCGACCGGCCCGGTTTCGGATGATCCTGCACCACCAGAAACCTGACTTGCCTGAAACGCCGGGAAAACGTTTCAACGCTCACCGAACGATCTGCACACCATGAAGAACCCCATTTCCTCCCGTCCGCTGGTTCTGGCCGGCAACGCCCTGTCCGTCCTGATTGCGGCCAGCGAACGTGCCCACAAGGGACTGCCCACCACCATCATCAACACCGGCGGCCCGCTGGGTGGCTATTTTGCCGGCATCAACGCCCTGGGCAAACGCGTCGATGGTGGCATGGTCCTGTACGAATTCAGCTCGTTTGCCGAGCCCTCGCACACGCCGCGCCTGGACAGCTATGACCCGATGAAGCGCAACGACGTGGGCCGCTTCACCGGCATCATCCGCCGCTACGTCCAGAGCCTGCAGACCACCCATGCGGTGAGCACGCCGCGCATGTGGGTGGACGGCAAGCTGCTGCCCGACATGATGCTCGGCAACGGCATTGGCGCCCTGCACCATCTGTCCAACTCGGCCGCCATTCACCGCGAGCTGGCGGTGATCGACCGTCAGGTGCGCACCGATGTCACGCCCTGGCATCCGGCCAACAAGGCGGCCTGGCCGCTCGATGGGTCCGCCGCCGAAGGCTGGAACCGTCTGCCGCCCGGCGACATCGCCTTCAATGCCGATACGGTTTCGCGCCGCATCCACGGCCCCACGCTGCACCAGACGCTGTTCGCCCCTTTGCCCGGCAGGTGATGAACCGCGACGCCAGCCATCTGATGGCGCTCTATCACCGCCTGCCCTGGCTGCCGATGTACTGGCCCCAGACGCTGCTGGCCTCGCTCACCACCCATGGCAAAAGCGGCAATCTGCCACCGACCGTTTTCAATTATCCGGTGCAGGGGCACGATTGCCGGCCTGGTCCAGCATCTGGCCCTGCTGGCAAGAAACCACTGATGATCGAGCTGATCGAAGCCCCCATCCAGCGTGTGCGCCGTACGGCCACGCACTTCGTGGTCGACGTGGCCGGCAGGGGCGAAATCGTGGCGAAACGGCTGGGCTGGGCGATGACCCCCAACCGCGGCATGGCCGCGGCCGGTCTGGAAGCGCCGCCGGAGAACCGCGACCGCCTGCCGCTGATGCTGTGCTTCTTCCGGATTGCCGACAGCCAGATCTGGAACGTGATCAGCGTGCTGCACGCGGTGGACGACGATACGGGCATCTACCGGGTGACCAACAGCACCGCCTGCGGTACGCCCTACCGAGGACGGCTGCATGCGGCTGGTGGTGGAAGCCAACCCGAACCGCTTCGCTGGGCCACCATGGTCTGAGCCTGCTCGACGAAAAACGCGGTGATGCATGCCGTGCGGAAGGACCTGGCGACGATGGGCATCGTCGCCCCGGGCACACGTCCGGAAGCGTTCGAGCTGAAACGCTTCGAGGTGCCCTGCCGCTGCCCACCCGGGCTGCGGTGGAGACCTTCCTGGAAGCGCGCGCCCAGATGGTGGACGCGCTGCCCGGCATCGAACCGATGGGGGCTGCGGCCGGCCCGTTCGCCTTTGGCCTGTCCGACCAGATCGTGCAGGGGCTGCAGGTGGCGCACCGGCTGGATGCCGCCCGGTACAGAACGCGAAGCCAGAAAGCGCTGCAACCGCTGGCGGAGACGCTTGCGCACTGAAGCGCACATGAAGCAGGCGGGTTTCGGTGCAGGAACGCATGCGTTCCCGATAGCCCCTCAGAGCCAGCACCGGAAAAAGGCGCTGGAAAAACGAGACGTTTCGCAACCCGTCGCAGGGGATGGTGGGCGTTGTCGTATCGCCTGCCGCCCGGTGACCGACCGTTCTTCAGGGGATTTCATCATGCTGGTCGACTGCGTCACCTCCAGCTGCCGAAAATTCATGATCCGCGCGGCAACCTGACCTTCGTGGAAGGCGGCCGCCAGATTCCGTTCGATATCCGGCGCGTCTATTACCTGTACGACGTGCCCGGTGGCTCGGAACGCGGCGGGCATGCGCACCTGAACCTTCACCAGTTCGTGATCTGCCATGTCCGGCAGCTTCGACATCGTGCTGGACGACGGTTCCGACCGCAAAGCGTTATCACCTGGAACCGCTCCTACGAGGGCTCTACATTCCGCCGATGACCTGGCGTGAACTGGACAATTTCTTTCCGGCGGTGTGTGCATGGTGCTGGCCTCCGAGGTGTATGACGAGGGCGATTACCTGCGCAACTACAGTGATTTCATGCTGCAGGTTCATACGCGCTTCCGGGCGCAGCACCATCACACGCCCCCGGCCGTCGATGCCGGCAGCACGGTGAATCGATGTGATGCCGGTGCATGCAACCGCGGCCGTGCATGCCGCAGGCGCGACAGAGCATCGAACAGGCCACGGACGCCCACCGGGAAGCTGGGGTGTGATGCTGCTGAATGCTCCGGCCACCCACCAGAAAAACACAGGCACGTTCGATGACGAACTGGTCCTGAACATCACCTGATTCCCGAGCCAGACGATGAACACCGCCCCCATCCCCTTCCTCAACCTGAAAGGCATCAACGACCGCCACCGGCTGGCGTTTCGCGAAGCCTTCGAGCGGGTGCTCGACAGCGGCTGGGTGCTGCTGGGCGAGGAGACCGCGGCCTTCGAGCGCGCCTTTGCGGCGTACTGCGGGGTGAAAAGCACTGCGTGTCGGTGGGCAACGGGCTGGAGGCGCTGCACCTGGTGCTGCATGCCTGGGGAGTCGGGCCGGGCGACGAGGTGATCGTGCCCAGTCACACCCTACATTGCCACCTGGCTGGCGGTCAGCCACACGGGGGCAACGCCGGTGCCGGTCGAGCCGCTGCCGGGCTGCTGGGACATGGATCCGGCGCAGGTGGAAGCGGCCATCACGCCGCGCACGAAGGCGATCATCGTCGTGCACCTGTACGGCCGGCCGGCCGATCACCTGCCGGAAATCCGGGCCATTGCACGGCGTCACGGGCTGCCGGTACTGGAAGATGCGGCGCAGGCGCACGGGAGCACGCTGGATGGCGTGAAGGCCGGGCATCTGGGAGATGCGGCCGGTTTCAGCTATCCGGGCAGAAATCTGGGTGCACTGGGTGATGCCGGTGCGGTCACGACGGATGACGATGCGCTGGCGCACCGGGTGCGCATGCTGCGCAACTATCGGGTCGGAAAAAAGTACGTCAACGAGCTGGCGGGCTTCAATTCGCGGATGGACGAGCTGCAGGCAGCGTTCCTCACGAGAAAGCTCAAGACGCTGGATCAGGACAACCAGCGTCGCCGCGACATTGCCACCAGCTACCGGCTGGGGCTGCAGAGCCCTGCCGGTCTGGTACTGCCGGCTGCCGACGATGCCCGCATCCGCTCGGCCTGGCATCTGTTCGTGGTGCGTCACCCGCAGCGCGACCGGCTGGCGGCCGGACTGGCCGAACGGGTATCCAGACGCTGATCCACTATCCAACGGCGGTACACCGCCAGCAGGCCTATGCGGACTAGCCGGTCAGCCAGCGGTCATTCCCGCTGGCCGAGGAATACGCCGCCACCCTGCTGAGCCTGCCGATGGATCCGACCCTGTCGGACCAGCAGGTGCTGCGTGTGATCGACGGGGTGCGCAGCGTGTGCCGGACACTGCAGCCAGCCGGCTGAAGCGCCCGCCGAGAAAACGACGAGCCTGCGGGGATGGATACTGCCCGCCCCGGAGACCATGTGCACGTCGAATTTCGTACGACCATGGACCGAAAACCGCTGGTCACGGTCGTGGAAAGGGTCCGATGCAGACCTTTCCGGAAACCAGCGTAACCGAAGACCTCGTCAGGCTGCCGCCAGCAGTGCTTTCTGGCGTTCGATCTCCTTGCGGATGTGCTTGATGGCCGGGGTGACGATGGCCACGAACTGGGCCTCGCGCACCCGGCGCTGCCTGGCGAGTTCATCAGGTAGCCACGGGCGCCCTGGTGCAGCAGCGCAGCCTGGGTGGCACGCAGCGCCAGTACGGCGGCTTCGGCACGGACGGTCAGCACATCGATGAACAGATCCTTGCGCCCTGGAACAGTTCACCGGCCAGGCTGGCCACACGGGCAACGATGGCATCCAGCTCGGCCTGCAGGGCATCCGGCTGGTCATCCAGGAAGTCGTTCACGCCATTCTGCTGGCCTGCCACTTCGCGGATCGAATCGATGGCCCCCCTGAATGATGCCCCAGCCCACGCCACACTGCAGCAGTACGAAGGCCGAGCAGATATGGCCCACGAACGGACGGGCGGGATACGCGCAGCACGTTGCGGGCCGGCACCCGTAGCCCCTGAAGCTGACGCTCAGTGTGGCCGTGCCTTCCAGACCGGAGAAGGTCGGGCAGCGCGAGAACGACACGCCGGGATCTTCCCCGTTGGCCAGGAACATTACTTCCTTCGGCCCTTCCGGTGTCGACCACGGCCATGGCGCCGGAAATAGTGGTCGGGACCGAGGTTGCTCACCCACGGCAGCAGGCCATCGACGATGAAACCATCCCCGTCGGGGCGGGCCTTCAGGCTGTTCTCTTCCAGACCGCCGATGCTCTTCATGGCGTTGGAGATGCCGGTGCCGCCCAGCGCCCTCGCCGGTGGCCAGTTCGAGCAGGGTGTCGTGGAAGGCTTCGGCGTTGGGTGTGCGCTCGGCAAACAGTGTGGATGCGAGCTGGCACCAGTACACGAAACCGGTGGAGGCACAGGCTTTCGAGACCTCGGCCAGCGCCTCGATGGCGGTGACGTAGTCCGGGCCGCCGGGCAGGCCGGCCAGGTGGGCACGGAAGGCACCCGCCCTCGCCCAGCTGGCGCAGCACCTCCTCGGGGTAGAAGCCGCGGTCGACGCTTTCGGCCTGGGCGGTCACCGGCCCCCGCGCGATCTCGCGCACGGCGGCCAGCAGCGTCTCCCGGTCGGGGCGGTCGATATCGTCGGCCAGGGACAGGACGCCAGCATGGACGGGTTTATCCGTAGCGGTGGAAGACATGATGGTGTGATTCTCCCGGAGACAGCCCACCACCGTGCCCGGCATGGTTCACGGCAGAGGTGCTGGATCGGTGATGGGGACGGAGTCGTTGGATGGGCGGCGGCGAGGTACGCAGACCAGGTCCGGCAAACGCCCGGTGATGCATGGCAGGCGGGGGCACATCCCGCCCACCGCCGATGCTGGATCGAGGCCAGGCCGATGCTGAACTTGACCGGGTTGCGAATGGTGTTGGCCACCGGCGAGTAGAAGTTGGCGTGCTGGACGATGTCATCCAGTTCTTCGCGGGTGGCATCCCCTTCGATGACCACTTTCACGCGCACTTCCTGAAAAGCCCATCTGCTCGGGCTTGCGCTCAGCGCCGCCGGCACCCCAGGCGGCCGTGTTGCCGATGTCGCCTTCGAGGAAGAGTTCCAGCTTGCTCAGCTTGACCTGGCGCAGCGTGGCCACCGCAGTGATGCCGACGCCCAGGCAGCCGCCCAGGGCGGAAGGACGATCTCGCCGGGGCCGGCGCGGTGTTCTGGCCGAACAGGTGCAGCGGCTCGTCGACGACGACGGCCTCATGATCACCCACATAGCTCAGCGAGCGGTACTGGCCTTCCATGACCGTGTGGACCTTTGTTGGTGCCACGGCGCTCGAGCTCGGCGCGCCCTTCTCGGCAAAGCCGAGCAGGCCTTCACGGTCGATGGGGCGGAGATAGGTTTTGACGGTTTCGGTCATGGTGAAAAGTTCCTTTCTGGCAAATGTGATGAAGCAGGTGATTGGCGTTCCGGAGAGCTGGTGTACGGCCCTGTCCAGACTGGCGTACTGCCCTGTCGTGAGCAGGCCATTCCGGAGACCGCCTGCTGCTGCCCCCTTCGGCCTGTCCGTACGACGGACGGCTGTCCCGCATGAGCGCGCACGATCCGGGCGGGCGCACGATCAGGCGGCTCCGCAATCAATCCTAAGATGGAAACGACGACAGGTGGATTCTGGCAGCACACTGGCACGTATTCCGGATATGCATATGCAAAAACGTGCTCGAACAGGGACGGGTTTTTCGGCAGGCGCAACGCCAAAGTGGGGTAGATTCATGGAAGGATGGTCGGGACATGACCGGCGCGGGTGGATCGGCGCGTGTCATGGACGCATTCGTCCCGCAAACCCCGATGGGGCGCTGGGCAGGGCGGCAGGATCCCTGATGGTTTCAGGCTGCCACCGGCACGGCAATGCTGGCTCATGCTGGCGCCCGGCGGGTTGTTGCGCGGGCACCCCGGCTGCCACCTCCTCAATCACACAGGAAAGGACCGTCATGAAAGTCACGAGCTTTGGCGAAGTGCTGTGGGACAACCTGCCCAGCGGCAGAAACTGGGCGGTGCACCGCTGAACATTCTGGTGCGGCTGCGTTCGCTGGGCGTGGACACGGCCATCATCAGCAGCCGCGGCGGGGACGACAATGGCGAGGAGCTGCAGCAGCAGATCGAGGACAAGAAGGTTTCGACACGCTTTCTGCAGGTGTGTCCGGACCAGGCCACCAGTCTGGTGGAGGTGAACATCAACAACTGCGGCGTGGCCACCTACGACATCGTGCACCCCTGCGCCTGGGACCGGATCGAGGTGGCGGAGGACGCACTGCAACGGGTGGCAGAGTCGGACGCCTTCATCTTCGGCAGCCTGTGTGCACGGGATCCGTTCTCGCGCACCTCCCTGATGGCCATGCTGGACAAGGCCACCTTCAAGGTGTTCGACGTGAATCTGCGGCCACCCACTACACGCCCGAGCGGGTGCTGGAACTGATGAAGGTGGCCGATCTGTGTCAAGCTCAACGACGACGAGCTGTACGAGCTGCCGTGGCCTGCGGTTCAAGCATCGCTCGATCGACCAGAACGTCCGTTTCCTGGCCAGGCTCACGAACACCGACAAACTGTGTGTGACGCTGGGTGGACACGGCGCGCTGCTGTTCATCGATGACCAGATGTTCTTCCACACGGGCTTCCGGGTGGATGTAGCCGACTTACGGTGGGCTCGGGCGACAGCTTCCTGGCTGGCCTGATCTACAAGCTGCTCAACGGTGCCACGCCGGACGAGTGCCTGGACTTTGCCTGCGCGCTGGGCGCCATGGTGGCGGCGCGCATCGGCCCCACGACGGAAATCACCCCGGAAGAGATCGAGCGGTTCCGGCATCCGGTGTGAGCGGGATGTAATTTTCGGGTCAACACAAAGCCGATACGGGGCGTTACATGGAGCGATGATCCCGCCGTTTCTCCGCCACCATGACCGCCCTCTCCCCGACCGGCATGCCTGCCCCGGCCACCGGAACACCCACCCGGCACAGGCATCCCTTCATCCGGCGCGACAGCCGCCACGACAGCCGCTGCAACAGTCACTGCGACGCCACGATGGCCGGAACCTCATCCGGTGCCGCTGCTCTGCCGGCAGGCCCCTCTTCTGACGAAGCGGCCGGGCCGGCAACGATGCCGGTGAATGCCACACCGCCCCGGCGGCGCTGGGGATGCAGATCGCCGTGCTGCTGCTGGCCGCTCTGCTCGCAGGGCGGTGGCTGGTGGTGGCTGCAGCCGGGCCGATGACCACCACCGGTGGCGCAGGTAGCGCGCGGTGACATCGAGCTGCTGGTGACGGCCACGGGCACGCTGGAGCCGCGGCGCTCGGTGGACGTGGGGGCGCAGGTATCGGGCCAGGTCAAGCACATCCACGTACCAGATCGGCGATACCGTCAGACGAGGCCAGCTGCTGCTGAAATCGATCCCGACGTGCAGCAGGCGGTGGTGGACGGCGCCCGGGCCTCGTTGGCTTCCCTGCAGGCCCAGCTGCACGAGCAGCAGGTGCTGGAGCGACAGGCACGCCGGCAGCTGCAGCGCCGGCGGCATCTGCTGAAAGCAGGAGGCCGTCACACAGGAAGATCTGGAGAACGCCGAGGCGGGTGGAACTGGCGCAGGCGCGGATTGCCAGCCTGCAGGCGCGCATGCGGGAGACCCGGGCACGCTGCGTGCCGAGGAGACGCGCTCGTCCTACACCCGCATCTATGCACCGATGGACGGGACGGTGACGGGACTGGATGCCCGTGAGGGGCAGACGCTCAACGCCACCTACCAGACGCCACGGGTGATGCGGATTGCCGACCTGGGCAGCGATGACGGTGCGCACGCGCGTCTCGGAAGCCGATGTGCAGGGGGTGCACGCCGGCATGCCGGTGTGGTTCACCCTGCTGACGGCACTGGCAGGGGCATGAGGAGGCCGAACCCGGCGCTGGCACGGCACGGTACGACAGGTGCTGCCGGCACCGGACATGGCGGGCGGCAGCGCCCTCGGGTGAAAGGTGGGCAGGACGGCGGCGGGAGCAGCGGATCGGGCGTGGTGACCTACACGGCCCTCTTCGATGTGAGAACACCGACCGCCTGCTGCGCCCCAGATGACGGCCCAGGTGTCGTTCGTGGCACAGTCGGCATCCGGCGTCCTGACGGTGCCGATGGCCGCCCTGACCCGGCTGCCCGGGACAGGGTCCGGACAGTACGAGCGCGTGTACGGCAACCCGATGGCCAGGTGGTGACACGTCCGGTACGGATCGGTGTGAACGATCTGGTGCAGGGCGAGGGTGCTGGAGGGGCTGACCGAGGGTGATGAGGTGGTACTGAACGTGGCCCCGGGTGACGGGACGGTCACGGACGGCCCCTGCAGGCGCGAAGGCGGCGCCTTCATCGCGCAGCCCACAATAGGACGTGTCATGGATGCATGCCTTCCCGCGCAGACCATGACGGACCGGCCCGCGCCCGGCCCGGATACGCCTGACATGCCCGACATGCCGCCGGACACACCGGAAGCATCGGGCAAGTCGGACGCATCGGGCACATTTGGCGCACCAGATGCGCCCCGTTCCCCGGACACGCCTGCCCTCATCATGCTGCGCGGGATACGCAAGCGCTTCGGCGGGCGGCACGGCGTACCGGAAACCGAGGTCCTGCACGGCATCGACCTGGACATCCGGGCCGGCGAGTACGTAGCCATCATGGGCGCATCCGGCTCGGGCAAGACCACGCTGATGAACCTCATCGGCTGTCTGGACCGGGCCTCGGCCGGGGATTACCGCTCGACGGACAGCCCGTGGCACGAATGGACAGCGATGCGCTGGCCCGGCTGCGGCGGGAGGTGTTCGGCTTCGTCTTTCAGGGATATCACCTGATCGGCACGGCCACGGCGCTGGACAACGTGGCCATGCCGGCACGCTACGCCGGTGTGGCCGAGCGGGCACGGCATACGCGGGCAGCCACCCTGCTCTCGCGGCTGGGGCTGGGAGACCGGCTGCAGCATCTGCCCCGGCAGCTGTCGGGCGGCCAGCAGCAGCGGGTATCGATTGCCCGGGCACTGGTCAACGGCGGCCGGGTGATTCTGGCGGATGAGCCAACCGGGGCGCTGGACTCGGCCAGCGGCGCACAGGTGATGGACGAGCTGGATGCGCTGCACGCGGCCGGACACACGGTGGTGCTGATCACGCACGATGCAGCGGTGGCAGCCCGGGCACAGCAGGTGATCTCGATGGCCGACGGGCGGATCGTGGGGGAGGAACGGGTTGCTGGTCGCCCGGCAGACGGGCATGATTTCCTCACCAGCACAACGACACCCGCGCCAGACATCACACGCGACCGCCTGCCCTCAGTGGGCCGATCTGGCCGAGATCTTCCGGTCGGCGCTGCAGGTGATGCAGATCAACCGGCTGCGCACGGCCCCTGACGCTGCTGGGCATCATCATCGGCGTGGCCTCGGTGATCGTGATGCTGGCCGTGGGGCGCGGCTCGCAGGAAAAAGGTGCTGGCCGAGATGCAGGTGTATGGGCTGCGCACCATCTATGTGTTCCGCGACTGGCTGCCGGAAGGACACCAGGGGCGGCCGCTCTCGCTGGACGATGTGAAGGCCGTGCGGCGGGTACCCAATGTGATGCAGGCATCACCCTTCATCGACCAGCCGGGCACGGTGGTGCGGCATGGCAACCGTTCGTTCCAGACCCGGATCAGTGCCACCACGCGCGATTTTGCGCAGGCACTGAACTGGAAGGTGAGCGAGGGCGTGGCGCTGGACACGGTGGACGAGCACGATCTGCGCAAGGTGGCCGTGCTGGGACAGACGGTGCGCAAGGCGCTGTTCGGCGCCCATGGCAAGGCCGTGGGCGAGGACATCCTGGTCGGCCAGGTACCCTACCGGGTGATCGGTGTGCTGTCCCCAAACCAGCGCCGTTTCCGGAAGATGATGTCAACAGCCAGGTGGTGGTGCCACTGGGCTCGGCCATCGTGCGGCTGGTGGGCAGGGCCGAGCTGACCCGCATCAACGTGGAAATTGCCGACATGCGCCATGCGCGGGAAACGGAGGCGGCCGTGACCCGGGTGCTGACGGCCCGTCACGGCCGCAAGGACTTTGCCCTGCTGAACCAGGCACAGATGGTGCAGCAGCAGGCCGATGCAGACCGGACGCTGACGCTGATGCTGGGGCTGATCGCCGCCATTTCGCTGGTGGTGGGCGGCATCGGCGTGATGAACGTGATGCTGATGACGGTACGCGAGCGCACGGGCGAGATCGGCATCCGCAGGCCACCGGCGCCCGTCAGGCCGACATCATGCGGCAGTTTCTGGTGGAAGCCGTGCTGCTGACGGGCCTGGGTGGCACGGCCGGGGTGGTCATCGGCGTGCTGCTCGGGCTGGGGCTGAAGGCAGTGGGCGTGCCGATGATCTTTTCCGGGGTGGGGACGGCGGTGGCCTTTTGGCTGTGCCGTGGGCACCGGGGTGGTGTTCGGCTTCATGCCGGCCCGGCAGGCGGCCCGGCTGGACCCGGTGAAGGCGCTGGCGGGAACGTGATGGACCATGGGAGCGTCGGCAAAAGCCCTGCGCCCCCGGCTCCCGTGCACGCCGCACCCTCCTGCAGGAAGAAGCACGCACAGCCAGCCAGGACGGCAACCGGTCAGCGTATGTCGTGGGTCTAGAACAGCCCCACCACCCCTGCCATCCGGGCCGATGTCGATGCGCTCGGCCGACGGTACCTTTGGCAGGCCGGGCATGGTCATGATGTCGCCGCAGATCATCACGATGAAACCCGCACCGGCCGAGAGGCGCACATCGCGCACATTGACGGTGTGACCGCTGGGGTGCACCGAGCAGCGTGGGATCGGCCGAAAAGCTGACCGCCGTCTTGGCCACGCAAATGGGGTAACTGCCATAGCCCTGCGCCTGCCAGTCATCGATCTGTTTGCGTACCTTTGCGGGCGCCACGATGTCGGCCGCCCCATAGATACGGGTGGCCACCGTGCGCAGCTTGTCCCACAGGGGCATGTCGTCGGGGTACAGGAAATGGGGCGTCCTGCCATGGCCCGGTGCAGCTGGCGATTGCGGTTGCGCAGGAAGCGCACCGGAAATTGCTGCGACCGTGCCCTGTACGGCGGCCGGACTGGCGGCAGACCCCCTGCTCCGCCAGCCGGATGACTTCCTGCGCCAGGGCCTCGGCCCCGCCCCGCCCTTTGCCCAGTGCTCGGCCAGCACCACGTCCACGCCACGGGCACGCATGGCGTCGCGAATCAGCGCCAGTTCGGCATCGGTGTCGGCGTCGAAACGGTTGATGGCTACCACGGCCGGCAGCCCGAAGGCACCGGTGATGTTGTCGACGTGGCGCTCCAGATTGACGAGGCCCTTCTTCAGCGCGTCGAGGTTTTCGGTGGCGGTTCCTTCACGGGCACGCCACCGTTGTACTTGAGCGCGCGCACGGTGGCCACGATGACACAGGCATCCGGCCACAGGGTCTGCCTTGCGGCACTTGATGTCGAGGAACTTCTCGGCGCCCAGATCGGCCCCGAAACCCGCTTCGGTGACGACATAATCGGCCAGCTTCAGCCCCGCCTGGGTGGCAATGACGGAGCTGCAGCCGTGGGCGATGTTGGCAAAGGGCCCACCGTGCACCAGCGCCGGGTTGTTTTTCGAGCGTCTGCACGAGGTTGGGCTTGATGGCGTCACGCAGCAGCACCGTCATGGCACCATGCACATTGAGCTGGCGGGCGCGCAGCGGCATGCCCTGCCGGTCCACGCCGAAAACGATGTTGCCCAGCCGCATGCGCAGGTCCGCCAGCGACGTGGCCAGGGCAGAAGATGGCCATCACCTCGCTGGCCACCACGATGTCGAAGCCATCCTCGCGCGGCTGTCCGTTGATGGGCCCGCCCAGCCCCACCACGGTGCTGCGCAGGGCACGGTCGTTCATGTCCATCACCCGCTTCCAGCGGATGCGGGTGGGGTCGATACCCAGCGCGTTGCCGTGATGGATATGGTTGTCGATGGCCGCCGCCAGCAGGTTGTGCGCCTGGGCGATGGCCGCGAAGTCGCCGGTGAAGTGCAGGTTGATGTCTTCCATCGGCACCACCTGCGCATGGCCGCCACCGGCTGCCCCGCCCTTGATGCCGAAAACCGGCCCCATCGAGGGGCTCGCGCAGGCAGATCATCGTCTTCCTGCCCAGGCGGTTCAGCGCATCACCCAGACCGACGGTGGCCGTGGTCTTGCCTTCGCCCGCCGGCGTGGGGCTGATGGCAGTGACCAGCACCAGCTTCGCACCCGGCCGGGCGTGCTGCTGCGCCAGCCAGTCCAGCGAGATCTTGGCCTTGTAATGACCGTAGGGCTCGACGGCATCGTCGGGGATGCCGGCCTTTGCGGCAATGGCGCCAATGCGTTGCAGGGTGGCCCGCTGGGCGATCTCGATGTCGGTGGGCATGGGATGTCTCGCTGGAAAATGGCCGGAAACGGATGATCGGCCAGCGGCCGAAACCATGCCCACATGATGACGCAGAAAGGTTAATGTGCAAATCTTCCTGCGCCCCCTGACGGTATCAGACCGAGTAGGCGGTGAAGCGCTGGTTCAGGTGCGCTTTCTTCTCGATGTCGTCGGCAATGGCGACGGCCAGATCGGCCACGCTGATGCCCGCGGGCACGTCGTCGTTCATCGGCACGTCATCCTTGCCCAGTTTGTACTTGCCGGTACGCTCCTCGCTGTAGCCGGCATCGGCCCCCAGGCGGACCGGGGGCGAGATGAAGGCCCAGTTCAGGTCACCCCGGCTGTGCAGACGGTCGAGCAGGTGACGGGCGGCGTTGGCGCCGTCGTAGATTTCCTTCGGAAAATCCGGCGCGTCGATCAGCTGCTTGTGAGGCGCAACATACAGGCTGCCGGCGCCGCCGACGATCAGCAGGTAGGGCCACGTTGGCCTTTTTGGCCGCTTCGAGAATGCTGTCGTAGCCCTGGGTGAATTCGACGCCGATGTTGGGGTTGCCCCAGCCCGGGTTGAAGGCACTGACCACGGCCCCGAAGCCCTTGAGCTGTTCGGGGAAGGCGGTGCTGTGCACGTCGGCATGCTGGGCCTCGACGTTGGGGTGCCTGAGCACCTTGTCGGTGTTGCGGGCGAAGGCGGTGACATCGTGGCCACGATCGGCCAGCTCCTTCACGACGGCACTGCCAACATAACCAGTGGAACCAATGACGGCGACTCGCATGGGATGCTCCTTGTGAGTTGAGGTCGTGCAGCAGCGCCAGGGACGCTGCGACGTTCTGGATGGGCACCGATATGGCGCCCCGCTGATCCCATGATAAGCCAGCCGTGTAGCCATGAAACCGCCAGACACAAAAAGCCCGGAAAGCCGCAAAAGCTTCCGGGCGGTATCTGGCGGAGACGGTGGGATTCGAACCCACGGTCTCGCTTTTTTTGAGCAAACACTCCCTTAGCAGGGGAGCACCTTCGGCCTCTCGGTCACGTCTCCGGTGAAAGAACAGCGCCGATGCCTTCTGTTGTATGCGCTGCCGCAGGGCAGCGCCAGAAAACGCTCCAGTCTGTACTTTCGCTGAAAGGCACCAGTAATGCGATGCCCGTCAGAAAGGAGTGATGATGTCAGAAAAAGGGAAAAATTTCAAGCAGCTGCCAACTTTTTGTGGCTGGATGCCTGAAGGCATGACCGACACCGGCCGGCCAGCCCAGAGATGCACCACCCAATGGAACAGGAACAGCGCAGCATGAAACGCCGCTGCGAGCCTGCAACATCCACTGCAACCGCGACAGCCCCCGCTGGCAGGGACTGCGTCCTGTACGGATCAGGCCCCGCCCTCTTCCACCGGTGCGCCTTCCAGGCCGAAGGCCTTGTGCAGGGCGCGCACGGCCAGCTCGAGGTACTTGTCCTCGATGACCACGGAGGTCTTGATCTCGCTGGTGGAGATCATGCGGATGTTGATGCCCTCCTTCGCCAGGCATTCGAACATGCGCGAGGCGATGCCGGCGTGACTCTTCATGCCCAGGCCGACGATGGAGACCTTGGCGATCAGCGGGTCGCCCGTCACTTCCCCGCCACCCAGCGTGGGCACGACCTGTTCTTCCAGCACCTTCAGGGCGCGCTTGAAGTCGTTCTGGTTGACGGTGAAGGAGAAGTCGGTGGTACCGTTGACCGCCTGGTTCTGGACGATCATGTCCACGTCGATGTTGGCCTGGGCCACGGGACCGAGGATGCGGGAGGCCACACCGGGCACGTCCGGGACCTTGGTCAGGGTGATCTTGGCTTCATCGCGCTGGAAGGCGATGCCGGAGATGACAGCTTGCTCCATGTGGGTTCCATCCATTTCTTCTTCAAAGGTGATCAGCGTGCCCGAGTTCATTTCCTTGTCGAGCGCGATGTCGGGCGGGGTGAGGCTGGAGAGCACGCGGGTCTTGACCTTGTACTTGCCGGCAAACTCGACCGAACGGGTCTGCAGGACCTTGCTGCCCAGGCTGGCCATTTCGAGCATCTCCTCGAAGGTGATGCGGTCGAGACGGCGGGCGTCGGAAACGATGCGCGGGTCGGTGGTGTAAACCCCGTCGACATCGGTGTAGATCAGGCACTCGTCGGCCTTGATGGCAGCCGCCACGGCCACGGCCGAGGTATCGGAGCCGCCACGGCCCAGGGTGGTGATGTTGCCTGCGTGGTCGATGCCCCTGAAGCCGGTGATGATGACCACGCGGTTCTGGTCGAGGTGCTCGCGAACACGGCGGTCGTCGATGGATTCGATGCGGGCCTTGGTGAAGGCGCTGTCGGTGACGATGGGTACCTGCCAGCCGGTGAAGCTGATGGCGTCCACGCCCTCGACCTTCAGCGCCATGGCCAGCAGGGCCACGGAAGCCTGTTCGCCGGTGGAGGCGAGCATGTCGAGTTCGCGGCGGTCCGGCTCGGCCTGAATGGCTTTGGCCAGGTCGATGAGCCGGTTGGTTTCACCTGCCATGGCCGAGGGGACGACCATCCGGTGTCCGGCGCGATGCCCTTGGCAACCCGCCGGGCCACGTTCTGAATGCGTTCTGACCGACCCCATCGAGGTACCGCCATATTTGTGTACGATGAGCGCCATTGATGTGGATCCAGCTGGGGATACCGATGCCCGGCTGCAAGCGTTCAGAGGCCCGTACGCCGCCGCCGATGTTCAGCATGTCCCGGGTTTGTAAAAAAGAGCACGGATTATAAGTCAGAGCCACGACAGCAAAGCGTCATCGGCCTGCCAGCTCAGGGTAAATACGGCGTCCTCGCCGGCATTCCCAACACTTTCTGCGTCCGGATGCATCGCAGGTGATGGTTCCGATTCACCGGGCGGATGAATGCTGTCCCCGGCGCGATCAGTCGACCGGGCGTGCCCGGAACGATCGGGCGGCCGTGCGTCCCCGGAATGATCGGGCGGCTGGGTATCCCCGAAACACTCAGGCGACTGGGTATCCCCGGAACACTCAGACGGCTGGGTATCCCCGTAAAGGCCAGGTGGTTGCCCGCCCCCGTAACGGTCGGGCGGGTGCACATCCCCGCAATGGCCCGACGCCACGCCCGCAGAACGATCGTGTGACAGCGTGTTTCCAGCGGGAAATGGAGCCATCGCGGACATCCGCTGCGCCAGCGGCGCCAGCAGCCCGAAGGGAGCGGCAAACAGCAGCCTGCCCTGCTGCCCATCCCCCGCGGCACCTCCTGCAGCCGCAGCACCGGCAGGCAGGGGCGCAGGCAGGTGGAATGCCACGCGCCTGCATCAGGTGTTTCCAGCTGCGACTGGGGCCCTGCGGATGCACACGCAGGCGGTCACCGCCGCGGCCCTGGTCGATGAGCAGCGGCGTGCGGCGCAGCCAGCTGCCCAGCACGCCCACACGCCCTCCGTCCGACACCAGAATGCCGGCACGCCCGGCCCTGCCCTGCCTCGCGGATCCCTGCACGGCTGACCCCTGCACGGCTGATTCCCTGCATGGCAGCCTCCTGCCCGGCAGCCTCCAGCGCCTCCGGCACTTCCCGCCAGCGCTCCTCACCGCCCGGCGGGACCGGATCGATGTACAGCCGGCCGGACGGCAGATCGATGAAACGCTCGCCCTGCCACTGGAAACGGGTGGGCATGATGGAAGCGCCACTTCGGGGAGGCGGCCGATATGGTCCCGGTAGCGCAGCAGCCCGATGCCGTCGTGATGGACGATGGCCTGGCTGGAGGCGGCCAGCAGCAGCTGGCGCTCGATTTCTGCCAGCTTTGTGACGGCTGGGCATGCGACAGCCCAGCGCCGCCAGCCAGTAGCGCAGCGCCTCGGCACGGCGGGCACTGTCCAGGCGCATCAGCGCCGCCCGCGACAGCAGCAGGGAGCCGCCGGCGGAGGCATCAGGACCATGGCCGGGGGCAGGGCCCTCGCCCGGCACGGACCCGTCCACCAGCGATGGCCGGGCCAGCGGCAACGCGTCCCCTGCCCCTGTACTGGTCCCTGATTCTGGCCCCAGCCCTGCCCCAGCCCCTGCCTCAGCCCCTGCCCTCAGCCCCCTGCCTCAGCCCCTGCCTCAGCCCCTGCCTCTGCCCTCTGCCTCTGCAGAGGCTAAATCCACCGTCAACGGCGCATCCAGCAGCATCGTCAGGTCGAGACTACTGTCCGGCGGCGTGGCCTCGCACCGGCGCTGCGGCCACCAGCAGTCCCTGGGGCACGCCGGCCGGCAGTCGGTGCGGCGCCCGGCCCGGGGCGTGACATGGACCGTGGCCGCAGCCACGTCATCGGCTGCCTGCGCCAGCAGCCGGTCGGCCGCCTGCTGGAACAGGCCGACGGCAGCCAGCCCGCCGGGCAGGGGCTTCGGGTTCATCCTGCAGCTGGCGGTCCAGCGCATCGCGAATGCGGTTGCGGGTGAAGCGCAGATCCTGGTTGGACGGGTCCTCCACCCATTGCAGTCCATGCGTCTCGGCCCAGTGCGCCAGCTGCGCCCGCGACAGGGACAGAAAGGGCCGCAGCAGCCGGTACCCGGCCGGGGCGTGGGGCAGCGGTGCCTGCTCGCGCATGCCGGCCAGCCCCAGCACTCCGCTGCCGCGGCGCCGGCGCATCTCGACGGTCTCGAGCTGGTCGTTGGCATGATGGGCGGTGATGACCACGCGGGCGCCCACGGCCGCAGCCATGTCGGCCAGTGCCCGGTAGCGCCCTTCGCGTGCCCAGGCTTCCAGCCCGCTGAGGCTGCCGGGGCGCTGCAGAGGCGGACGGGTGGCGGATCGAGCCGCCGGGCCAGGAAGCGCAACCCCGGTACGCGAGCTTCATCGGCACAGAACTGCAGCCAGTCGTCGGCATGGGGCTGCAGACCATGGTGCACGTGCGCCACCACGGGCCGCACGGCCGGTCGGAGTACCGCCGCCACGTGCATCAGCACCTGGGAATCCCGGCCGCCGGAGCAGGCCAGCAGCACACGTTGGCCCGAGCCAAGCCCCGCACGGGTCAGGGCATCCAGCAGCGCCTTTTCGGGCGAAAACGCCGTTTCAGGTGAAGACGCCGTTTCAGGTGAAGGCACCGTTTCGGGCGAAGGCGCTGTTTCAGCTGAAGACGCCGGCCCGGATGAAGGCGCTGCGTCAGTGCGGCCGCAGACTGTGAGAGCGCCGGGGCGCCCGCACCGGACGCCCGTCACGGGCAGGGCCCGTTTCTGGCGGTGAACCGCTCAGGCCGTCTACCTCGCGGAACTTGCCGTAGTCGGCAATGCGCTTCTGGCGCTGACGCACCAGCTCGGCCGGACGCATGCTGGAGAACTGGCGCAGCGCCTCGGTGATGGCCGGGTGCATGCGGGAGACCATGCTGACCAGATCACGGTGGGCACCGCCCACGGGCTCTTCAATGATCTGGTCGATCAGGCCCAGGGCCTTCAGGCGCGGTGCCGTGATGCCCATGATCTCGGCCGCCTCGGAGGCCTTGTCGGCACTTTTCCAGAGAATGGCCGCACGGCCCTCGGGCGAGATGACGGAATAGACGCTGTACTGCAGCATCATCAGCACATCGGACACGCCCAGCGCCAGCGCCCCGCGAGCCGCCCTCGCCGATGACGATGCTGATGATGGGCACCTCGATGGCGGCCATTTCGAGCAGATTGCGGCCAATGGCCTCGGACGGCCGCGTTCCTCGGCGCCCACGCCGGGATAGGCACCAGGGTATCGATGAGGGTGATGATGGGCAGGCCGAACTTCTCGGCCAGCTTCATGAGGCGCAGGGCCTTGCGGTAGCCCTCGGGGCGCGGCATGCCGAAGTTGCGGTAGGTACGCTCATGGCGTCACGCCCCTTCTGGTGGCCGATGACCATGACACTCTGGCCATCGAAGCGTGCCAGACCACCGACGATGGCCGGATCGTCGGCAAAGGCACGGATCGCCATGCAGCTCGTGGAAGTCGGTCATCAGCGCCTGGATGTAGTCCAGCGTGTGGGGGCGCTGCGGATGGCGCGCCACCAGGGCCGTCTGCCACGGGGAGAGCTTTTTCGTAGAGATCCTTCAGCTTGCTGTCGCGCTGGGTGCGCAGCCGGTCGATTTCTTCGGCAATGTCCACGGCCGAGTCGCCCTGCACGAAGCGCAGCTGCTCGATCTGCTCTCGAGTTCGGCGACCGGTTGTTCAAAATCCAGATAGGTGGTCTTCATGGCGACTTGTCGGTGGGCGCTGCGGTGAAATCGCGCCGTGAAACGTTTTCAGTCTTCGTGTCCCGGCGGAGAGCCTCTGCAAAGGTCCGGCGGCGCCCTGGGCCCAGGATCACCCGGGCATGGGGAGCCAAAGTGCCGCAGGACTTTTGCAGAGCCCCCTGGCAGCCCGGCAGCACCGAAGGGCTGTCGGGGCACTGCTTCAGGGCCCGTACTGGCTGGCAGGGGCTATCGTACACGAAACGCGGTATGTCAGGACAAAAACAGGGGTCAACCACGTCGCCACTGGGTGCCGCCGAGGGCCATCCTCCAGCACGATGCCGGCTTCGGCCAGCTGCTGGCGGATGGCATCGGCCTCGGCAAACTGGCGGGCCTTGCGGGCGGCCAGCCGGGCATCGACCAGCTGCTGGATGGCGGCATCGTCGAGCTGCCCCTCCTGCGGCGCGGCGCCGTGCCGAGCCGTTGCGGCGGACGGTGGCGGATCCTGCCCAGCAGGCCCAGTACGGCCGCCAGGCCGCAGCTGGCGCTCGGTGGCGGGGTCGCGGGTGCGATTCAGTTCCGTGGCCAGCTCGAACAGGATGGACACGGCCACCGGCGTGTTGAAGTCGTCGTCCATCGCTTTCAGCAAAGCGCGCAGCGGGGCTCCGACCAGTCGACCGGGGTCACAGCGCCCGCTGTGCGCAACGCCCCGGCTGCCGTTCGCCGGTCTGCATGCCATCGGCCTGCTGGCCAGCCGCCGTGCCACCCGCCCGCTGCCCCTTCTCTGCTTCGGCACCAGCGCCCGCCGGGTCTGCCCCGTTCCAGTCCGGCGACAGGGGCGTTGTAGAGCCGCAGCAGCGATTCGCGCGCGTCGTCGAGGCCGGCATCGGAATAGTTGACCTGGCTGCGGTAGTGCGAGCGGACGATGAAATAGCGGATGACCTCGCCGTCGAATTTCTGCAGCACGTCACGGATGGTGAAGAAGTTGCCCAGCGACTTGGACATCTTCTCGCCATCGACCTGCACGAAAGCCGTTGTGCAGCCAGTAGCGGACGAAGCTCCTGCCGCCCTCGAGGGAAGTACGCTGCGTCGCTCTGGGCGATTTCGTTTTCGTGGTGCGGGAACTGCAGGTCGGCCCCGCCGCCGTGGATATCGAACTGTTGTCCCCAGCAGCCGTGTGGACATGGCCGAACATTCGAGGTGCCAGCCGGGACGACCGCGGCCATAGTCGCTCTGCCAGCAGGCTTCGGGCGGTTCGTCCGGCTAGCCGCCTTCAGAGCACGAAAATCGAACGGATCCTCCTTGCCGGCGGCCACGGCCACGCGCTCGCCGGCCCGCAGGTCGTCGAGGCTCTTGCCGCCCAGGCGCCCGTAGCCGGCAAAGCGGCGCACACGAAAGAGGGTGTCGCCGTTGTCGGCACGGTAGGGAGTAGCCGTGCTTCTCCAGCAGGCCGACGAGGTCGAGCATCTGCGGCACGTAGTCGGTGGCGCGCGGTTCGAGTCCGGGCGCTGGATGCCGAGCGCGGCCTCGTCTCCTGCATGGCGGCGATGAAGCGGGAAGTCAGGCTGCCGATGGTCTCGCCGTTCTCCACCGCACGACGGATGATCTTGTCGTCGATGTCGGTGATGTTGCGCACATGGGTGACCTCATAGCCACGTGCGCGCAGCCAGCGCTGCACCACATCGAAGGCCACCAGCATGCGGGCATGACCGATGTGGCAGTAGTCATACACCGTCATGCCACACACATACAGCCCCACCTTGCCCGCATGCAGGGGTTCGAAGGCTTCTTTGCGTCGGGTGAGGGTGTTGTGAAAAGCTTCAGTGTCGCGGGCATGGTGGCGGCAGGGACAATCGGATGAAACGGACGGGCGGAAGATACTAGAATGCAGAGTTTAACGCGGCGGCCGTTCACCCGGCAGTGCGCGGGCATGCGCTGCCGGCACCGTGCCGGGTGCGCCGGTTCCGTGGTCTTGCCATTTTTGGGTTTTCTCATGCGTTCACCTTCCCTGCCGTTCTCTGCCCTGCCCCGGCTGCTCCTGCTGCCAGCCCTGCTGGTGGCTGGCATGGCCACTGCAGCCGGCCCGACCACCCAGCAGGTGGACAGCGCCATCAGCGCCGCCCACACCACGGTCGATGACGCCGCCGATGGCGCCCGGTCGCTGCAGGGAGAGGCTTCCGGCGCACAGGCCTCCCGTGCCTCGGCCGGCACGTCCGCATCCCGTGCCGCGTCCTCTGCCGCCGGCACCGACGCTGGCGATGCGGCCGACGAGGCCCCCGCCGCTGAACCAGGGCGGCCAGACGCGGACGCACGCACCATCCTCGAGCAGCGTCGCCGGCAGGCCCAGGCGGCACTGAACCGCAAGGATCCGGCACGTGCACTGGCCATGGCCGAGCAGGCGCTGCAGCAGGCGCCCGGCGATGCCCGGCTGCGCTTCCTGAAGGGCCTGGCGCTCTTTCAGCTGAAGCGGCTGCCGGATGCCGAACGCGAGTTCAGCAGCCTGATCGAGGAATACCCCGAGCTGCCCGAACCCTACAACAACCTGGCCGTGGTGCGTGCCGCGCAGGGGCCGTCTGGAGGGCGCCCGCGATGCCCTGGAGGAAGCCATCCGCGCCGTGCCCGACTATGTGGTGGCCTACCAGAACCTCGGTGATCTGTACCTGCAGCTGGCTGCCCAGCGCTGGCGCCAGGCCGAAGCTGGCCCCAGCCCGGCCCGTGCCGTGCGCCTGAAGGCACTGGATGCCCTGGTGGAACCGGCCACGGCCACCGGTGGCGACTCACACTGAGCGCGTGTCATGAAGCTGCCGTGTCATGAAGCTGCCCGTTCGTACGAAACTCTTCTGAGCGCGCAGGGCGGGACTGCAGAATCCCCGATGGTTTTCAAGGCACTGCCCGCACAGTCACGCGCGACCATTCGTCATGCGCATCCCCTCCTGTCATGCGCGCCCCTTTCTGAATATCCGTCTTTTTTGAGGAGCTGTTCGATGTCCCTGTTTTCCCGTCCCCACTCCCTGCTGTCCCCGCTGGCTGCGCTGCTCACGGGCGCCCTGCTGATGTCTGCGCCCGCCGATGGCAGCGCCGCCGGCGCCGCCCGAAAGGTCACGCATGAAGACCTCGCTGGGCGATGTGGTGATCGAGCTGTACCCCGAGAAGGCCCCGAAGACGGTGGCCAACTTCCTGAAGTACGTGGACGACGGCTTCTACAGCGACACCATCTTCCACCGCGTGATCCCCGGCTTCGTGATCCGGGGCGGCGGCTTCGAGAAGAACATGTCACAGAAGAAAACCCACGAGCCCATCGAACTGGAATCGCGCAACGGCCTGAAGAACGACCGCGGCACCATCGCCATGGCCCGTACCAGCGTGCAACTCGGCCACGGCCCAGTTCTTCATCAACACGGTGAACAACAACGGCCTGAACTATCCGCAACCGGACGGTAACGGTTATGCCGTGTTCGGCAAGGTCATCGAAGGTCTGGACACGGTGGACAAGATCGCCGGCGTCAAGACGGGCCGTGCCGGCATGCACGGCGATGTGCCGGTCGAGCCGGTGATCATCGAATCGGTCGAGCGGATCTGATCCGTGCTGCGCCTGGCCGATCCCAGCCAGGTGCTGTTCGCCTCGGACATGCACCTGGATGACCGCCACCCGGCCCCTGACGACCCGTTTTTCTGGCCGATCTGTCGGCGCACCTGCAGCGCCTGCCCGCACCGAAACCACGCTGTTCCTGCTGGGTGACCTGTTCGAGATACTGGATCGGCGACGATGCCGTGGGTCCCTCGGCGCAGAAGCTGGCCGAGTGCTGCATGCCTTCGGCCCAGGCCGGAGGTACCACCTTCCTGATGCACGGCAACCGGGACTTCCTGCTGGATGCCCCGCTGCCGGGCCAGCCGGACCACCCGCGCTACAGCCAGCGCTGCAGCGCCACCCTGCTGCCGATCCCACCGTGGTGGAAATCGGCGGCCAGCGGGTGCTGCTGTCGCATGGCGACCTGCTCTGCACCGACGACGTGCCCTACCAGCAGTGGCGCCGGCAGTGCCGCCAGCCCGCCTGGCAGGCGCAGCTGCTGGCCCGCACGGTGCCGGGCGCATCGCACTGGCCCAGTCGCTGCGCACCCAGAGCCACGAGGCCCAGCAGGGCACCCTGCTGGTGGATGTGAACCCGCAGGCCGTGGATGACATGATGGATGCCCACGACTGCGCGCTGCTGGTACAGGCCACACCCACCGCCCCGCGCTGCACCGCTGGCTGCACCAGGGCACCGAACGCACCCGTTGGGTGCTGAGCGACTGGTCGGAACAGGCGCCCCCAGGGGCGCGGCACGGTCATGTCGTTTGCCGAGGGGATGGCGCTGCCTCCCGTCCAGTGACACGGTCGATGTCGCGGCAGATGCCCCGCAGCAGGTCCACCTCGAGGTGCCGTCGGACTGTGCCCGCCCAGCAGCTGCCGCAGCCGCGGCGTCAGCCCGGCGCGGCCGGGCCGGATCGAGCGTACCCAGCGCCGTCAGGCTGCGTTCCAGATGCAGCAGCAGCCCTTCCACGGCGCCCGAGACTGGCCAGTGGCTCGCCGCCTGCTTCACCCGCCCTCTCACCTGTCACTGTCCTCCCGCGCCAGCACCGCCTGCCGCAGCGAAAGGCCACGATCTGCACGGCCTGCGCCAGATTCAGTGAACTGTAGGCCGCATCGGCCGGAATGGTCAGCCAGCGCTGGCAGCGCCGCGTCTCGTCACGCTCGGCCCCGTGCGTTCGGTGCCGAATACGAAGGCCACGCGCGCCAGCCGGCCCGCCGCCAGTTCATCCAGTACCTGCGCGCACAGCGGCCCCGGAAATTCGGGGAGGCGGGCCGAATTCCCGCCCCTCGGCACTGACGGCCACGGCCAGCTGGCAATCGGCGAGTGCCGCCTCCAGACTGTCACGACGCCCACCCGGGCCACCCGGGCCTGGGCGCCCGCCGCCAGCGCATGCACCGCCGGATCGGCGCTGAAAGTCTGGATCCCGTGGCGCGGCCACCACCAGATCGGACAGCCCCATCGTGGTCATCGCGCGTACGGCCGCCCCGATGTTGGCATTCAGGCTGGGCGAGACCAGCACGAAACGGCGGGCATCGAGCCACTGCTGCGGATGCCCCCAAGGCGCCGGTGCCCGGCGGCCGGTGCCACGGAAGCGCTGCGGGGAAGCTCGCCGGGGAACTGCCCGCAGAATCGCCCGAAACACTGCCCGAAGAGCCCCTCGAGGAACCGGAAAGGTGTGCTGAACGCTCGGTCATTTTGTTGTAGAATACAGGGATCGTTCTTTCTTTCACAGAATACCCCATGCATCCGATGCTCAACGTTGCCGTGCGCGCTGCGCGGCAGGCGGGCCGGCTGATCACGCGCGCCAGTGTCGACATCGAGACTGTGCAGATCACCCGCAAGGACCGCAACGACTTCGTCACCGAGGTGGACCGTGCCTCCGAGGCCGCCATCATCGAAACGCTGCTCGGCGCGTACCCCGGCCATGCCATTCTCGCCGAAGATCCGGCTTCCAGCCCGGCCGTTTCGCCTCGCACGACACCCGCTGCGCGACGTGGAGCACTCTGGATCATCGATCCGCTGGACGGCACCACCAACTTCATCCACGGGCTGCCGCACTACTGCATCTCCATCGCCCTGATGGAACGCGGCCAGGTCACGCAGGGGCTCATTTTCGACTCCAACCGCAACGAGCTGTTTCACCGCCACCCGTGGCGCGGCGCACTATCTGAACGACCGCCGCATCCGCGTAACCAAACGTTTCCGGCTGGAAGATGCCCTGCTCGGTACCGGCTTCCCGTTCCGTCGTGCCCGCACGCCAGATGCCCATCTGGGCGTGCTGCGTCCTCTGGTCGACAAGGGCGCCGTGATGCGCCGCACCGGTTCGGCCGCGCTCGATCTGGCCTATGTGGCCGCCGGCCGCTTCGATGCCTTCTTCGACCGGGGCCTGAAAGCATGGGACATGGCTGCCGGCAGCCTGATGGTCACCGAGGCCGGTGGCCTGATGGGCGATTTCAGCGGCGAGGCCGGCTATCTGGACGCCGGCCAGGCCCTGGCCGGCAATCCCAAGCTGTTCTCGCAGCTGGTGGCCCTGCTGCAGCCCGCCCGGGCGATGCCCCCGCCCGGCAGGCACAGGCACAGGCACAGGCACAGGCACGGCCGATGGTAACGCCGCGGCACCCGCTGCCGCCCCGCGCCGCAAGCTGCGTGCCCGTTCGCGCACCGATGACGCCGGCAAGGCCCCGGACGCCAAAAACCGGGCAGGACTGACCCGCACCGGTCCGCGCATTTGCCGGATGCATGGTCACGACGACCACGGCAACCATGAGCTGCCGTCCCGTCGGCGGCAGCCAGCACAGCCACTGCAGCCGGCAGCCTATCTTCGGGGCTGCGCTGGCCCTCCGATCCCGCTTTCTTTCTCTGCCTTTCATCCCCGCTTTTCATTTCCTCCCCTTTACCCACGACACCAGCACGGTCAGCCCAGACCGCGCTGGCGCAATTCAGCCAGTATCGGACCGTCAACCGGGCGTTGTCGGCAAAAACACTGTTGCACATCGGAATACCCCAACGGCCCACGACTGGTTTGAACTCCCCAACCCACGCCGGAAAATGACTCACCGGTCGTGACGCTTCCTCCTCCAGCCTCTTCGTTCGCTGAACCTGTTTTTCCATGAGCAAACCCCTCACGCGCGGCAAGATGACCGCCAGAAACGCCTGTCCCGCCCGGCGGGCCGTGCCGTCAAAGCCCTTGTGATCAGCGTCGCGCTGGCCGCCTGCCGCCTGCAACCAGGGGCGGCGGGCAGCAGAGGCCGGCGCCGCCAGCCCAGGTACCGCCCGCCCTGCCGGTGGGCGTACTGAAGTGACCTTCACCCCGGTGGGCATCTCCGAAAACCTGCCCGGCCGTGTCGAAGCCTCGCGCGTGGCCGAAATTCGCGCCCGCGCCGCCGGCATCCTGGAAAAACGGCTGTTCAAGGAAGGCTCCGGACGTGGAGGCCGGCCAGAAGCTGTTCCAGATCGATCCGGCCCCGCTGAAGCTGCCGTCAACGGTGCCCAGGCCTCGCTGAACCGGGCCATCACGGCCGAAAAGCTGGCCGCCCAGAAAGGTCACCCGCTACACCCCGCTGATCAAGGCCAACGCCGTCAGCCGGCAGGACTATGACGATGCCGTGGCCGCCCAGAAGCAGGCAGCGGCCGACATCGGCGTGGCCCGTGCCGCCCTCAGGACGGCCCAGATCAACCTGTCCTACGCCACCGTCACCTCGCCGATCAGCGGCCGCATCTGGCCGGGCGCTGGTCACCGAGGGCGCGCTGGTCGGCCAGGGGGCCGCCACGCCGCTGGCCACCGTGCAGCAGATCGACCCGGTCTACGTCAACATCACCCAGCCCGCCTCGGCCGTCATGCGCCTGAAGGCCGGTCTGGAAAGTGGCAAGCTCAAGCATGCCGAAGGGGGTGAAGGCGCCGCCGTGCGCATCCAGTTCGACGACGGCCGCGAATACGGCGAAGGGCTCGCTGCTCTTCACCGACCTGACCGTCAACGAAAGCACCGGCCAGGTCACGCTGCGTGCCGAGGTGCCCAACCCCAACGGCACACTGCTGCCGGGCATGTATGTGCGGGCCCTGCTCGATCAGGCGCAGATTCCCGAAGCCGTGCTGATTCCGCAGCAGGCCGTCACCCGCACCGCCCAGGGCGACATGGTCACCCTCGTCGAGCCGGCTGGCACGGTCGAAATGCCGGACCGAAAACCGGCCAGAAACAGCGGGTACCGGCAACCACCCGCAAGCAGGTTCCGGTGCAGATCAGTGGCGCCCAGGGCACCAACTGGGTGGTGGTCGGTGGCCTGAAGGCCGGTGACCAGGTCATGGTCGATGGCTTCCAGCTGGTCGAGATGATGCGCGTACCCAAGGTCATCGCCGTACCCTGGCAACCCGGCCAGCCCCGTTGCGCAGCAGCCGGGCGCAACCGGGCAGCAGCAGGGCCAGCAGCAGCAGGGCCAGCAGCAACAGCAGGGTCAGGACGCCCAGCAGCAGGCTCAGGGTGCTGACGGTCACGGCGACAGCAAATAAGAGGCAGCTTCATGGCCAGATTCTTCATTCACCGCCCCATCTTCGCGTGGGTCGTCGCCCTCTTCCTGATGGTGATCGGGGTCGTCTCGATCACCCAGCTGCCCATCTCGCAATATCCGAAGGTGGCGCCCCCCACCATCCAGGTCAGCGTCACCTACCCGGGTGCCTCCGCCCAGACCCTGGAAGACTCCGTGCTCAGCGTCATCGAGCGCGAAATGAACGGCTCGCCGGGCCTGATGTACATGGAAGCCGTGGCCCGAGGCCAACGGCACCGGTACGCTGACGCTCACCTTCGAGAACGGCACCAACGAGGACCTCGCCCAGGTGGACGTGCAGAACCGCCTGTCCAGGCCACCCCGCGCCTGCCCTCGGCGGTGACGCAGCAGGGGGTGTCGGTCGACAAGTCGCGGTCGAACTTCCTGATGTTCGTCATGCTGTCGTCGGACGATCCGTCCTTCGACACCACCGCACTGGGTGACTATGCCGCCCGCAACATCCTGCCCGAGGTGCAGCGGGTCGACGGCGTGGGCAGTGCCCAGCACTTCGGTGCAGAGCGCTCGATGCGCATCTGGCTCGATCCGTCGAAGCTCGAGAACTACAAGCTCTCGGCCGCCGACGTGAACGCCGCCATCCAGGCGCAAAACGTGCAGATCTCGGCCGGTGCCATCGGCGAGCTGCCCAACACCCCCGGCACGACGCTGACTGCCACCGTGGTAGCCCCAGGCCAGTTGAACACCGTGGAAGGCTTCGGTGACATCGTGCTGCGCTCGGCCACCGACGGTGCCGCCGTGCGCCTGAAGGACGTGGCCCGCATCGAACTGGGCTCGCAGAGCTGCTGCCACCTCCGCCCGCCTGGACGGCAAGCCGGCCGTGGCTATCGGCGTACAGCTCTCCAGCAGCGGCAATGCGCTGGCCACCGCTCGCGCCGTGCAGAAACGCCTGGACGAGCTGTCCCAGTACTCCCGCAGGGCGTGAAGGCCCAGATCCCGTACGACAGCTCGGGCTTCGTCGACATCTCGATCGAACAGGTGGTCCACACCCTGGTGGAAGCCATCGTGCTGGTGTTCATCGTGATGTTCATCTTCCTGCAGAACGTCCGCTACACCCTCATCCCGACCATCGTCGTGCCGGTCACGCTGCTGGCCACCTTCGGCGTGCTGCTGGCACTGGGCATGTCGATCAACGTGCTGACCATGTTCGGCATGGTGCTGGTGATCGGGATCGTGGTGGACGACGCCATCATCGTGGTGGAAAACGTCGAGGCGGATCATGAGCGAAGAGGGACTGCCACCGAAGAGCCACCCTCAAGGCCATGGGCCAGATCTCCAGCGCCGTCATCGGCGTGACCGTGGTGCTGGTGTCGGTGTTCATTCCGCTGGCCTTCTTCGGCGGCGCCGTGGGCAACATCTACCGCCAGTTCTCGGCCGTGATGGCCACTTCCATCGGCTTCTCGGCCTTCATGGCGCTGTCGCTGACGCCGGCGCTGTGCGCCTCGTTCCTCAAGCCCGTCGAAGCCGGCCACCATCATGTTCAAAGGGATTCTTCAGCCGTCTTTTTCAGTCGTTTTTGGCTGGTTCAACCGAGGCTTTGCCGCGTCGGCTAAACACTATGAGAGCAGCATGGCGAAGATCATCCGCCGCTCCGGCTGGTGGATGCTGCTGTATGCCGTCATCATCGGCGTGACGGGCTTCTTCTTCATGCGCCTGCCCACCGGCTTCCTGCCCCAGGAAGACCAGGGGCTACATCATCGTCAACGTGCAGCTGCCGGCCGGCGCCTCGCAGAACGCACCAAGGGCCGTGATGAGCCAGATCGAGGACTACATGCGAAGCGGCCCGAGGTCGACCACATGGTGGGCGTGCTGAGCTTCTCGTTCAGCGGCAGCGGCAGAACGCCGGCATTGCCTTCGTGCCCCTCAAGAACTGGGATGAGCGCAAGGGTGAAGGACAGTCCGCCACCGCCCTGGCCGGCCGCGCCTTCCGGCAGCTGGCCACCATCCGTGACGCCTTCATCTACCCGCTCAACCCACCGGCCATTTCCGAGCTGGGTCGCGGCAACAGTGTGGCCATCCGCCTGCAGGACCGCGGCAGCAAGGGTCACGAGGCCCTGCTGGCGGCCCGCAACCAGCTGATGGGCATGGTGCTGTCCAGCCCGAACTCCGGGGTGGCCACCATGCGTCCGGACGGTCTGGAAGACGCGCCACAGCTGCAGGTGGACATCGACCGCAACAAGGCCAGCGCCCTGGGCGTGCCCTTTGCCTCCATCAGCAGCACGCTGTCCACCATGCTGGGTTCCAGCTACGTGAACGACTTCCCGAACAGCGGGCGTCTCCAGCGTGTGATGGTACAGGCCGATGCGCAGGCCCGGATGCTGCCCGAAGACCTGCTGAAGCTGAACGTGCTCAACACGTCTGGCCAGCCGGTGCCCCTTCTCGTCCTTTGCCAGTGTGCGCTGGGCCATGGGCGCCATGCGAGACCGTGCGCTACAACGGCTACCCCACCATGCGCGTCGATGCCGACCCCAAACCGGGCGTCAGTACCGGCCAGCTGATGGCCGAGCTGGAACAGGCCGTCAAGCAGCTGCCGCCGGGCTTCTCGCTGGAATGGACGGGCATCTCGTTCGAGGAAAAAAACGCTCGGGTGATCAGGTCTACACGCTGTATGCCTTCTCGATCCTGGCCATCTTCCCTCTGTCTGGCGGCCCTGTACGAGGCTGGTCGATTCCGTTCTCGGTCATGCTGGTGGTGCCGCTGGGTCTGCTGGGCGTGATCCTGGCCACCACCTGGGGCGGACTGGAAAACGACGTCTACTTCAAGCTGGGGATGATCACCATCATCGGTCTGTCGGCCAAGAACGCCATCCTGATCATCGAGTTCGCCAAGGAGCTGCATGAGACGGGACGGCAGTCGGTGGTCGCGGCCGCCCTGCAGGCCGCCCACCTGCGGTTCCGCCCCATCCTGATGACCTCGCTGGCGTTCACGCTGGGCGTGATCCCGCTGAGCCATCGCCACCGGGGCCAGCTCGGCCAGCCAGAAAGCCATCGGTATCGGGGTGACCGGCGGGATGATCACCGCCACCGTGCTGGGCCTGATGTTCGTGCCCATGTTCTATGTGATCGTGATGTGGCTGTTCCGCCGGGCGAAACCGGCGCGCAACCCCAAAAAGCAACCGGAGCGCATCTCCATGACAATCAATACTGATCGTTCGGTGGTCCTGTCCACCCCTGCCGCTCGGTGAGCACCGCCCTGCGGGGCACATCAGGCCCGGCCCGTCACGCGGGGCGTGCCGCGCGTGATGCCGGCGTCAGCGCCCGTCCGCACGGCTGGGTCTGCTGGCCTCGCTGCTGGTTCTGGCCGGCTGCGGCTCCCTGGCCCCGGCCCCGCAGAACCCGCAGGCCCCGGTGCCCGGCGAGTTCGCCCATGCGCGGCCCGCCAGCGCCACGGGCCAGTCGGCCGACGGCCAAAAGGCCGGCCCCGGCAACACGGCCGTCACCAGTGCTGCCGCGGCAGCCGACATCAGCTGGAAACAGTTCTTCGTCAGCCCGGCCCTGCAGCAGCTCATCCAGACTGCGCTGGACAACAACCGTGACCTGCGTCTGGCCGCGCTGAACGTCGAACGCACCCAGGCGGCCTACCGCATCCAGCGGGCCGAGCGCCTGCCCAGCGTCAACGGCAGCTTCCAGCTGCAGCGCCAGCCAGCGTGCTGACCGGCGAACAGACCAGCACGCTGAGCCTGGGGCTGGGTGTCACCCAGTACGAGCTGGACTTCTTCGGCCGGGTCAAGAACCTGACCGACGCCGCCCTGGCCAGCTACGCATGGCCACCGAAGAGCCCAGCGCACCGCGCAGATCAACCTGGTGGCCGGCGTGGCCAGCGCCTACCTGGGCCTGCGGTCGCTGGACGAGCAGCTGGCGCTGACCCGGGCCACGCTCAAGACCGCGAGTCGCGAAGCTCACCATCTGCAGTACCGCAACGGTGCCGCCTCCGATCTGGACGTCAAGCAGGCCGACTCGCTGGTCTACGGCCCGCACCACTCTGGCCCAGCTGCAACGCCAGCGTGACACGGCCTACGATGCGCTGGTCCTGCTGCTGGGCCCAGCAGCACCAGCCGAGCTGCTGTCGGTCGACACCCACGAAAATCACGTGGAGCTGGAGGAGGTTCCGGCCGGCCTGCCGTCGGACCTGCTGACACGCCGCCCCGATATCCGCCAGGCGGAACTGCAGCTGCGCTCGGCCGAGGCCAACATCGGTGCGGCGCGGGCAGCCTTCTTCCCGCGCATCACCCTCACGGCCACGGCCGGCATGGGCAGCTCGCAGCTGGATGACCTCTTCAACCACGGCAAGTTCATCTGGACCATCAACCCGGCGGCCGTGCTGCCGATCTTCGACTACGGCCGCAACCGTGCCAATCTGGACGTGGCCCGGGTCGACCAGAAGATCGCCATCACCAACTACGAAAAGGCCATCCAGACGGCCTTCTCCGAAGTGTCGGATGCCCTGGCCAACCGCCGTGGCCTGATCGAGCAGCTCGACGCCCAGAAGAGCCTGGTCAAGACCGAAGGGGAACGTCTGGAGCTGGCCAACCTGCGCTACAGGGAGCGGTGTCTCCAGCTGCTTCGACGTGCTGGATGCCCAGCGCTCGCACTTCACGGCCCAGCGGTCGCTGATCGGTGCCCGCGCCGAGCAGCGCCAGAACCTGGTCGAGCTGTACAAGGTGCTGGGCGGCGGCTGGAGTAAGCCCCTCGCGCAGCGCAGGGCCAGAGGCCCCCTCCGGCCCGGAAAGCGGTCTCCGCCTTCCGGGCCTCATCATCCCGGTCCCCCGCTGCGCCCCCGGATTGACAAAAACACCACAACCGGTATATTCGCTGCGGTCCGTACGCACGCCGACCCAAGGGTTGCTGCCGGTCGCCGGACGGCATCCCTGTCCAGCACCAGCACGTGTCATGGACGCATGCGTCCCAGCAGTTCTACGACCGGCCGCGTCCTCCCCTGCCGGCATACGCGGGCGACAAACACCATGCCGGCGCCCGGCAGACCTGCTTCCGGGCCCCGCCGTTCTCCAGCCGGCATCAGCCGGCCTGCTGCGCGTCCGCCCCGGCCGGTGGTCTGCACCCTGTTACCTGCTCACGGCATGAGCCCTACCCACGCCCTGCTATCTCATCGACGAATCGAAGCTGCGCACCAACCTCGAAACCGTCGCCCGCCTGCGCGAACGCTCCCGGGCGCCAAGGCCCCTGCTGGCGCTCAAGTGCTTTGCCGGCTGGTCGGTGTTTCCGATGATGCGCCCGTATCTGGACGGCACCACCTCCTCCTCGCTCAACGAGGGTGCGGCTGGGCCACGAGAAGTTCGGCGGCGAGACCCACGGCTCAGCGTGGCCTGGCCCGAGAGCCGACGTGCCCGAAGCCGCCCGCCTGGCCGACAAGCTCATCTTCAACTCCATCGGCCAGCTCGAACGCCTGGGTGACCTGTGCGGCAACACCCCACTGGGCCTGCGGCTGAACCGGGCGTGAGCAACTCACCCTACCTGCTGGCCAAACCCGTCACGCCCCAACAGCCGGCTGGGCGAGGTCCGACCGAGCCCGCATCGCCACCGTCATCGACCGCCTCAGCGGCGTGATGATCCACAACAACTGCGAAAAACCGCAGCTTCGACGACTTTTCCGGCATGCTCGACCCACATCGAGGCACGCTTCGGCGCCCTGCTCAGGCCGCTGCAGTGGGTCCAGCCTGGGTGGCGGCATCCACTTCACCGCGCCCGGCTACCCGCTGGACCGGCTGGCCGACCGCCTGCGCGCCTTCGCCGACCGCATGCAGGGTACAGGTCTATCTGGAACCCGGCGAGGCCGCCGTCACCGGTGCCGCCACACTGGAAGTGAGCGTGCTCGACGTGCTGGACGACCAGCGCGAGCTGCCCGTGACCATCATCGACGCCTCCACCGAAGCCCACATGCTGGATCTGCTCACCTACGGCCTGCCGGCCCGCATCGAGCCCAACGAGGGCCCGTGGCGCAGCCAGGTGGCCGGCAATACCTGCCTGGCCGGCGACATCTTCGGCGAGTTCTCCTTCCCGCAACCGCTCAGGCCGGGCGACCGGCTCTCGCTGCAGGACGCCGCCGGCTACACCATGGTCAAGAAGAACTGGTTCAATGGCGTGGCCATGCCGGCCATTGCCGTGCGGCGGCTCGACGGCCGCATCGAGATGCAGCGCCAGTTCGGCTACGAAGACTTCCGCGACGCGCTGTCCTGATCATCCGCCTCCCTGTCGGCCAGCACCGCTGGCTGCTTCCGAACCATCTGATTCCCGATCCATCCTGTCCGTACCGCTCCAGCCCAGACCGGGGCATACGGACAGCCCTGCAACCGTTGTCACCCCACTGGCCGGGACGGCCTCCACACGCTCCACACCGCACCTGCATTGCGGATCAGCCGTGACACCGTCCCGCCTCATCCGGAAAGTCATCCTGGCATGAAAAACGTCCTGATCATTGGCGCGGGCGGTGTGGGCCACGTCGTGGCCCACAAATGCGCCCAGCACAACCAGAAACTCGGTGCCATCCACCTGGCTTCCCGAAGTCTGGCCAAATGCCAGCAGATCATCGACAGCATTCACGCCCGGGGCAGCCTGCAGGGGCCCGGCATTCTGAGAGGCCCACGCACTGGACGCGCTGGACATCGAGGCCACGCGGGCACTCATCCGCAGCACCGGTGCGCAGATCGTCATCAACGTCGGCGCCTCCTTCGTCAACATGAGCGCGCTGCGCGCCTGCATCGACACGGGCGTGGCCTACCTCGACACCGCCATTCACGAAGAGCCGGAAAAGATCTGCGAAACCCCGCCCTGGTATGCCAACTACGAATGGCAGTACCGCGATGAATGTGCAGCAGGGCGTCACCGCGCCGTGCTCGGCATCGGCTTCGACCCGGGCGTGGTCAACGCCTATGCGGCACTGGCGCAGCAGCGCTGGTTCGACCGGGTCGATTCACTCGACATCATCGACGTGAATGCCGGCAGCCACGGCCGCTACTTTGCCACCAACTTCAACCCCGAAATCAATTTCCGCGAGTTCACCGGCCAGGCCTGGACCTGGCAGAATGGCCAGTGGGTCTCCAACCAGATGTTCGAAGTACGCCGCACCGACGACCTCCCGGTGGTGGGCACGCAGAGCACCTACCTCACCGGCCACGACGAGATCCACTCCCCTGTCGCAGACGCTGAAAAATCCCCACCATCCGCTTCTGGATGGGCTTTGGCGAGCACTACATCAACGTGTTCACCGTGCTGAAAATCACTGGGCCTGCTGTCCGAGCAGCCCGTGAAGCTCGATTCCGGCCAGGAAGTGGTGCCCCTGCAGCTGGTCAAGGCCGTACTGCCCGACCCGGCATCGCTCGCTCCCCGACTACGCCGGCAAGACCTGCATCGGCACCCCTGCTCGAGGGCGAGAAGGACGGCAAGCCCCCGAGGTCTTCCTCTACAACATCTGCGACCACGCCGAAACCTTTGCCGAGATCGGCAGCCAGGCCATCTCGTACACCGCCGGCGTGCCGGCCGTGGCCGCCGCCCTGCTGATCGCCGACGGCACCTGGGATGTGGGCCACATGGCCAACGTCGAGGAACTGCCTCCCCTGCCGCTGCTCACCCTGCAGGCCGGCATGGGCCTGCCCACCCGGGTGAAGGAAGGCAGCCACGACGTGGCGCTGGAAGAGGCCCCGGAAATCGCGCGCGTAGCATGTAGCGCGGCCCTGCGCCGCGCCGTCCAGCGCATGGCCTGCGTCCAGCAGGGTGCCCGCGATGTTCCCGCCGTTGCGACATCGACACCCGGGCAGGTATTCACGGGGTCATGACGCAAACCGGCCTCCTCGCGCCGTCCAGGCCACGCCACAACGGAAAAGCCCCGCAAGCGGCACCTCCCCCTCTCTCTCAAAGGAAGGTGCAGCTCCGGGGCTTTATGAGGCTTCACGCGGACAACCACGCCTCGGGCCGGACACCGGGGCGATCGTGTCCCGACTTCCGCCCCCAGGGAACCCCCGCAGGAATCCTGCAATGCGCAGGCCCCCATGCACCGGCCTGTGGCGCGGTTCACCGCAGCCGCGGCATCACTCTACCACGGCTTCCACGCGCACGGTGATCGTCACATCGTCACTGACGGCGGGCACGAACTAGCTCAGGCCGAAGTCCGAACGCTTGATCGTCATGTGAGCCTTGGCACCCAGCGCATCCTTGCGCTTCATCAGGTGTTCCTTGGCCGAAGTAGTCGATGGTCATCGTGACCGGTTTGGTCACGCCCTTGATGGTCAGATTGCCCTCCACCGACACCGGCTTGTCACCCTTGACACTACCTTGGTGGACTTGTAGGTGGCCTTCGGATACTTGGCACTGTCGAAGAAATCGTTGCCACGCAGGGTGTTCGTCCAGCGGATCGGAACCCGTATCCACCGAAGCCGTGTCGATGTCGACATTCACCGCAGCCGTTTTGGCCACCGGGTCGTACACGATGGAGCCCCTCGTGGTGTCGAAGCGGCTTTCCTGCTCCGACAGGCCCATGTGGTTGTACGAGAAATTGGCAAACAGGTGGGTCGGATCCACCGCGTAGGTCTTGGGAGCAGCCAGTGCAGGGGCGGAAAACGCCACGGCCAGCACCGGAATAGCCGAGAATTTGATCAGGTTCTTCATCTTGAACGGTTCGCTTGGTTTGTCGTCTGAAAAGGGATGGAAATTGCAGCGCTCCCGGCAGGGGGTCTTCCGCTTTTGCAAAAAAACGGCGAGAGATCCTGCCGCAGCTCCCGAAGGAATCACCTCGAAGGGTCATTGCCCCCCACTCCCGGTAGCCCGCTGCGAGTTACACTTGGGTTACAGAAATTCTAGCTGGCTTTCCGGCGCGCCACCACGCTCATTGCGCCGCGGCCACGCTGCCGGCACGATATCGCTGGCATGATCGGCCAGCCATGCACCACACTCATTTCGCGGCGGTCACGTTGAGATCGAAGTCGATCTTCACGTCGTTGGCCACGATGTCGAACGAGGCCCAGTCGCCCTCGCCGATCGAATAGTCGCCCCGCTGGATCGTCAGCGTTCCGGTGAACGTACCGCTGTCACCGTCTGCCTTGAACGTGGCGGGGAAGGTCACGTCCTTCGTCTTGCCCTTGATGGTCAGTTTGCCGGCGATATCGTAGGCATCACTTCCCTTGCCGTGATCGAGGTCGACTCGAAACGGGCCTTCAGGGAAGGCCTCCACATTGAACCAGGGTTTGGTCACCACCTCGGTATCGGCATCCGGCGAGCCGGCGTTGACGCTGGCCAGGTCCACCTCCAGCGTCGCCCTGCCCTTCGCGGGTTCGGCCGGGTCGAAGCTGATCTCGCTGGTGAACGTTTTGAAGCTGCCATCGACCTTCACGCCCATCTGCTCGTACTGAAAGCCCACCTTGCTCTTTGCAGGCACCAGCTGCGTGTACTGCACGGCCGAGGCCTGGCCCGGCAGCACCGCCAGGGCGGCCGCAGCCACCAGCGCCGCCAGGGGGATATGCATTTTCATTCGAATCTCCTCATTCATTCAATGGACACGCCGGGACGCAGCCGTTCGGCCGGCACCATCCGGTACAGCGTGCCATCCTTCTGCACGAACTGGTGCATCAGCGCCGCCAGCACATGCCCGGCCACGATCACCAGCAGGGGCCACATTCAGCGTCCAGTGCACCCCGGACAGCGCCTTGCCCAGTTCGAGATTCTTGCCGATTAGGTCGGGCAGCGCGCACCCCGAACCACACCGTCTGAAAAGCCCTTGGCCGAACTCATCAGCCAGCCCGACAGCGGAATGGCCAGCATCAGCCCGTACAGGGGCCAGGTGCCCGCCATGGGCCGCCAGCTTCATCAGCCGCGACATGCCCCCGGGCAGAGCCGGTGCCGGCGAGACCAGCCGCCAGACCATGCGCACCAGCACGAGTACCAGCAGCGTGATGCCGGCCCACTTGTGCCAGGAGAACACCTTGAGCTTGAGCGGCGACATCGGCATGCCGGTCATGTAGAAACCAAGGCCCACCAGGGCCAGCAGTGCCAACGCCATCAGCCAGTGCAGCACGATGGCGAAGGAAGAATAACGGGCGACATTTTTCAGGGCATGAGGCAATATCCGGAAATGGCGATCTGAAAAGCAACCGCCGCACAGGCGGCCGCCATGAAAAACAGCTGTCGGGAAGACAGCGACGCAAAAAGAGAAACGGAAAGGCAGCGCCCCGCAAGGCCCAACCCCGGGAAAACCCCGGGGAACCTCCCCGCAGGGCGAGGGCTTCCCCGGATTGCGCACCAGGCAGCTCCAACCTGACTCGCGCCTTCCGGGACGAGACGGTGAGAGCTTCCCCGGGTTGCCCACCGGGCAGCTCATCGGGTCATGCCTGCGGGCCACTGAGTCCAGCATCCCTTTCCCGGAACAACGCAGCGCCCCTGCACCCGGCTGACGCCCCTGCTGACACCCACTGTACCCGACTGACGCACCGGCAGCCCGGCTGCACATCCGGCATCATGAAGGACGCACTGTAACTGCAGTGAAGGAAAAACAAAGCTCGTCAACAGGCAACTTGTGTCTCTATATCCGGAACAATCAAAGACGGTTCCCATGCCCCTCCCATCGCTCTGTACCGCCCCCATCGGCTGATGCACACCGTCCGCCTCCCTCATGCCGTCTTTTCATCTCGCCGTGATCCATCACACACCGTTCACTGCCGTCATCGGTCCCCTGCTGACACGCGCACCAGTTCCCGTTCCCGGATAAAACCAAACCATCAATAGCAACATCCAATGACACCAGTAAAAATAATCCAATAGACCTATCAAGCCATGCTCCCTACACTGACATCAGGGCAACACATGATCGACACAATCTTTCGGGGGTCACAGCGCCTGCCTGCCCCGTCGCCCTGTGTGCGGACGACACCGCCTCTTCGACCACGGCGCAACCACCGCAAACCCGGCGCGCAGCAGGCACCACGATGCGCAGTCTCTCCTGCCCGCCCCAGTCACCTCAACCCGAAACAGGAGCATGCGCATGACCCGCACCTCCACCCAGCGATGTCCCATCGCTGACCACCAGCGCCGGCGCGCCGTGGTCGACAACCAGAACAGCCTCTCGGCCGGTCCCCGTGGCCCGCTGCTGATGCAGGACTGGCGGCTGCTCGAAAAAGCTCGCCCACAGAACCGCGAGCGCATCCCCGAGCGTGTCGTCCACGCCAAGGGCTGGGGCGCCTTCAGCACCTTCACCGTCACCCACGATATCACCCCCACACCTGTGCCAGCCTCTTTTGCCGAAGTGGGCAAGGTCACCCCGCTGGTCACGCGTTTCTCCACCGTCGCCGGCGAGATGGGGGCAGCCGACGCCGAACGTGACGTGCGTGGCTTTTCGGTCAAGTTCTATACCGACCAGGGCAACTGGGACCTCGTCGGCAACAACACCCCCGTCTTCTTCATCCGTGATCCGCTGAAATTCCCCGACTTCATCCACACCCAGAAGCGTCACCCGCGCACCCACCTGCGCAGTGCCACCGCCGCCTGGGACTTCTGGAGCCTGTCTGCGAAAGCCTGCCCAGGTCACCATCCTGATGAGTGACCGCGGCATCCCTGCAAGCCCGCGTTTCATGAATGGCTACGGCAGCCATACCTACGGCTTCTGGAACGCCCAAGGAGAACGCTTCTGGGTCAAGTTCCACTTCAAGACCCGGCAGGGACACCGTACCCTCACCAGCGAAGAGGCCGAAGCCATCATCGGGCGCAGCCGCGAGAGCTACCAGGAAGATCTCTACCGTGCGATCGAACACGGCGACCACCCGAGCTGGACGCTGTACGTGCAGATCATGCCCGAAAGCCGATGCAGAAAGGACGCCGTACAACCCTTCGACCTCCTAAAGGTCTGGCCCCATGCCGACTATCCGCTGATCGAGGTGGGCGTGATGGAGCTGAACCGCAACCCCGACAACTATTTTGCCGAGATCGAGCAGGTGGCCATGTCGCCCAGCAACCTCGTGCCCGGCATTGGCGCCAGCCCCGACAAGGTGCTGCAGGCCCGCATCTTCTCGTATGCCGACGCCCACCGCTACCGCCTGGGCACCCACTACGAGGCCCTGCCGGTCAATGCACCCCGCTGTCCGGTGCACCACTACCACGCCGATGGCCAGATGAACTTCATGGGCCTGAAAAAGCGGCGCCCCCGACGCCTACTACGAACCGAACTCCTTCGGTGGCGCCAAGCAGGCACCGAGTTCCGCGAACCGCCCCTGAAAATCAGCGGCGACGCCGACCGCTACGACCACCGTGCCGGCAACGACGACTACAGCCAGGCCGGTGCGCTGTTCCGCCTGCTGGATCCTGCCCACCAGGCACGCCTCTGTGCCAACATCGCCGGCTCGATGGAAGGTGTACCGGCCTTCATCATCGATCGCCAGCTCGTGCACTTCGACCGGGCCGATCCGGCCTACGGCGCGGGCGTGCGCACCGCCCTGCGGGCACGTGCCATCCTCTTTGAAGAAGACGCACAGCCCCGGCACGACCTGGCCAGCGCAAGGGTCTGAACAGCACATTCCCGGACAGTCTTTCCCGGTCTGCGGGTTCACCACACGCGCACGCGTCTGAACGCGCCGTTCATGCAGGTCGACCTCCGGCCCCCCACCGCGGCACGTGTCACGACCGGGCTGGCGCCGGACTCCGCAAAAACCGTTCCGCACACCAGCAGCCGGTGCGGGAACGATAAAATGCCGGATCGTGCTCCGCAGCCTGCCCTTGTCCGGCCCCCGGACAGGGCAGGCTGCTCCTATTCCTCCCCCCATGTCGTCACGCCGGATCCATCCTCATCATCGCCGCCCCCTCCGGGGCCGGCAAGACCACCCTGGTACGTGCCCTGCAGCAGGCACGCCCGCACATCCGCCACTCGGTCTCCTTTACCACCCGTGCCCCGCGCGAGGGTGAAAAGCATGGTGAAGACTACTTCTTCACCACCGAAGACGACTTCCTCGCCCGTCGTGACGCCGGCGAATTCCTCGAATGGGCCGAGGTGCACGGCAACTACTACAGCACCTCCCGCATCTGGATCGACGAACAGATCGCCCAGGGCGCCGACATCGTCCTCGAAATCGACTGGCAGGGCGCCGCCCAGGTCCAGGCCCTCTATCCCGAGGCCGTCTCCGTCTTCATCGCCCCGCCCTCGCTGGAGGTGCTGCAGCAGCGCCTGCAGACCCGCGGCAAGGACAGCGCCGCCACCATCGAGCGCCGCCTGGCCGCCGCCCGCAGCGAACTGGCTCATGCCGGCCAGTTCCAGTACATCATCATCAACCAGGACTTCGAACTGGCCCGGCAGCAGCTCATCGGCATTGCCGACACGGCCCGCTGCCGCTTCCTGCAGCAGGCGGCTCTGAATACCCCGCTGTTCCAGTCGCTGGGCATTCTCTGAGCGTGCTTTCGTAGACATGCTTTCGTCCCCTGCCCCCGGACGTACGGGATAAGGTGGCAGCGCCGCGAATCCTCCATGGCTTCAGGCACGGCAGCACAGTCATGACGCGCCATGCACACCCGATGGCTTTCTTCGGGCGGGGCACCGAATCCTCCAGAGCGCGCCATGAAGCCACTGGCACACAGCGCCCGCTACCGTTAAAATTGACGGTCGGAGGCCGTTTCGCAGCCCTCCCGTACCCCGTGCCCCTCACGGGCACGACATCACCACGGCGATCCCGCCCGAACAAGGACCCTTTCATGGCCCGCATCACCGTCGAAGACTCCCTCAAGCAGATCCCCAACCGTTTCGAGCTGACCCTCATCGCCACCTATCGCGCCCGCATGCTGGCTCGGGGCCACACGCCCAGGTCGAAAGCCGCGAACAAGCCCACCGTCACCGCCCTGCGCGAAGTGGCCGCCAGCCAGATCGGCCGCGAAATGCTGCGCCGCGTTCCCACCTGAGGCGGCCCACCCCGCCCGGACATCTCCTCCCCGGTCCAGAGATCTGCCCCCTGCACGGTTTGCTCTCTGAAAGGATTGCTCCCTGCAGAGGTCGCCTTCCGCAGGGGTTTGCTCCCTGCAGAGCGGACGGCCAGGCCAGCCAGCCGGGGCCGTGCAGCACAGCGCGCCGCCACCGGGCCGCCAGACAGCCCCCCGGAACGACCGGCCCCAGGACGATTCCCGCTCATCCCGGGAGCCAGAACCTTTTCCATCATCCTCCAGGCAGCCCATCATGCCCCGACACCCGCCCGAGAACACTCCTGTACCTCCGGCGGCCGCGGCGCTGCCGGACACCCCTGCCCCTTCCAGCACAGCACCCGTTAGCAGCAAACGCCCCCGCTGTCGTGGCGGCGTTCGGCACGAGGGCCAGGCTCTGACACAGAGGAAAGCACCGGCGCAGGCAGCCGCACAGAAACCGGCACTGACGCAGAAACCGGCGCTGGCGCGGTTGGGGGCACTGCCACCCAGCCCAGTGCCCCCGGTCATCACCGCCTTCGCGCCGCGCCCGCATCTGACCGGCACGGCCGAAGAACCCAACTGGTCCGAGCGCGTCACCATCGACCCGCTGCTGGCCGAGGCGCGCCTCTACCTGCCCGACACCGACCTGCAGCGCATCCGCCACGCCTTTCAGGTGGCCGAGCAGGCCCACCGCGGACAGAAGCGCTCCACCGGTGAACCCTACATCACCCACCCCCATCGCGGTGGCGCTGATCTGTGCCAGCTGGCAGCTCGATGGCGATGCCCTGTGCGCCGCCCTGCTGCACGACACCCTCGAAGACACCGCCGTCACCCAGACCGAACTCACCCAGCAGTTTGGCCGCGTGGTGGCCGACATGGTCGATGGTCTGTCCAAGCTGGACAAGATGGAATTCGGCAACCGCGAAACCGCCCAGGCCGAAACCTTCCGCAAGATGCTGCTGGCCATGGCGCGCGACGTGCGCGTCATCCTCGTCAAGCTGGCCGACCGGCTGCACAACATGCGCACGCTGGACGCCGTCAGCTGGCACCGCCAGGTACGCATCGCCAACGAAACCCTCGAAATCTACGCCCCCCATCGCCAACCGGCTGGGGCTGCATAGCCTGTACCGCGAACTGCAGGACCTGGCCTTTCGCTACCTGCACCCGATGCGCTACCACACCCTGGCCAAGGCCATCCAGGTGGCAGCCCGCACCCGGCGCGATGCCTTCGGCCGCGTCACCAGCACCACCGAAAAAGGCGCTGGCCCGCCTCGGCGTCAGGGCCGAGATCAGCACCCGCGAAAAATCGCTCTACTCCATCTACCGCAAGATGGTCGACAAGCACGTCTCGTTTTTCCGAGGTGTACGACCTCTTCGGCGTGCGGCTGATCGTGCCCGACCTCGCCTCCTGCTATCTGGCGCTGGGCGCCATCCACAACGCCTTCAAGCCCAACACCAGCCGCTTCAGGGACTTCATCGCCGTCCCCAAAAAGAACGGCTACCAGTCCCTGCACACCACGGTGGTCGGCCCGCACGGCGGCGGCATCGAATTCAGATCCGCACCCCGAAATGCACCCAGATGGCCGAGGCCGGCGTGGCTGCCCACTGGCTCTACAAGAACCGCAGCAGCGACGAAAACAGCGCCGGCCAGCAGATCAGGACACTCGACTGGCTCAAATCGCTGCTCGACATCCAGCAGCAGACCGGCGACTCGCTCGAGTTCATCGATCACGTCAAGGTCGACCTCTACCCCGACGCCGTCTACGTCTTCACCCCCAAGGGGCAGATCCGCGGCCTGCCACGTGGCGCCACCGTCATCGACTTCGCCTACAGCGTCCACACCGACCTGGGCAACCAGTGCGTGGCCGCCCGCATCAACGGCGACCCGGTCCCACTGCGCACCGAACTCACCCACGGCGACATCGTCGAGGTCATTGCCGACCCCAACGCCCGCCCCAGCCCCTCATGGCTCACCTTTGCCCGTACCGGCAAGGCACGCGCCGAGATCCGCTCCTTCCTGCGGCGGATGAAGTACGACGAATCGGTCGAGCTGGGTCGCCGGCTGATGGCCCAGTCGCTGGCCAGCCTGCGCATCCGGCTGGCCGATCTGGACACGACCATCCTGGAAAAGGCCGCCCGCGACACGGCCGCCAAATCGGTCACTGATCTCTACGCCGACATCGGCCTGGGCCTGAAGCTGGCCCCCGTGGTCGCCCGCGCCATCTCGCTGGACATCAGCAACGGCGCCAGCGCCGTCACCTCTACCCTGGCCCCGCGTACCGCCCCCCATGGTCATTTTCCAGCGTGGATGGCATTTTCGCTGCAGGCCGCGCCCTGCTGCCACCCGGTCCCGGGCGACCGCATCATCGGCCAGATGCGCGGCGGCCATGGCCTCTCCGTCCACCGCGTGGAATGCGAAACGGCTCGCCGTCAGATCAGCCGCGACGCCGAACGCTGGATCGACGTGGAATGGGGCGAGGAAGTCAGCGGCATGTTCCGCACCATGGTGGAAATCACCGCCGATGACGAACGCGGCATCCTCAGCCGCATCGCCAGCGAGATCACCGCCGCCGACGCCGACATCCTGCAGGTGGCCATGGACACTGAATCGGGCTGGTGGCCATCATCCGCTTCACCCTGCAGGTGCAGGACCGCGACCACCTGGCCGAGGTTTTCCGCCGGCTGCGGAAACTGCCGCAGACGCGGACGATCACGCGGGCCTGAGCTGCCCGGTCGTGACAGCCCTCAGACCTGCATGATTTTTCCCGACCGTGGCAGTCACGCGGCCATTCCCGCCCCAGCCCGCATCCTTTTGCTGGGCGCACCGCACACGGAAAGGGGCCCTTTAAGGCCCCTTTCTGCACAAACCAGACATGTCAGCCCGCATGACTCCACTGGCCGGCATGCTGGAGGATCATTTCTTCCGCGCCGTCTTCATCGAGGTCCATCGCCACGGCCAGCACGATGATGCCGCCCTTGATGATGTACTGCCAGTACGGGTTCACCCCGATGTACGACAGCCCATAGTTCAGCAGCTGGAAGATGATGACGCCCATCACCACGCCCGCCACCTTGCCCACGCCACCGCTGAACGACACCCCGCCGATCACACAGGCGGCAATGGCATCCAGCTCGTACATGAAGCCGAGGTTGTTGGTGGCCGAACCGATCCGCCCCGCTTCCAGCATGCCACCGAAGGCATAGAACACACCCGACAGCACATAGATGCCGATCAGGTTGAGCGTGACGTTCACGCCCGACACCGCAGCCGCTTCCGGGTTGCCGCCAATGGCAAAGATGTTCTTGCCAAAGCGCGTCTTGTTCCAGAGCACCCAGGTGAACAGGATGGCGATCAGCGCATAGATGGTGATGTAGCTGAGCCGGAAGGTACCGGCCCCGGGCAGCGGAATGGCAAAGTAGCCCTGCGTGAAGCTGCGGAAGGCCGAATCGAAACCGGCAATCGGCGCCGAACCGACGGCATCGTAATACAGCGAGTTCACGCCGTAGGCAATCAGCATCGTACCCAGCGTGGCGATGAACGGTGTGACGTTGAGAATCGCCACGATCACCCCGTTGAGCAGACCGATCAGTGCGCCAATGGCACACACCAGCAGGATCACCAGCGGAATCGGCACCACGCCCAGCTCCGGGAAAACCTTGTTCACATTGTCCACGGCCTGCAGCATCGTGGCCGACACCACAGCCGCCAGCCCGATCTGGCGGCCGGCCGACAGGTCGGTACCGCGCGTGATGATGACGCCGGCCACCCCAGGGCGATGATCATCCGCACCGACGACTGGGTGAGGATGTTGGACAGGTTGATGATGCTCAGAAAGCTGCTGTCCTCGACGATGATCACCGCCAGCAGGATCACGAAGACGAAATACAGCGCGTATTCCTTGAAGAAGTCCCCGGCTATCTGCGCGGGGCTGCGGGAAAAAGCTCACGATGGATTCCTTGTCAGAGATATTTGGCGGCCAGGTGCAGGATTTCTTCCTGACTGGTTTCCCGGGTATTGACGATGCCGGCCACGCGACCGTTGCTCATCACCAGAATGCGGTCGGACACCCCGAGCAGTTCGGGCATTTCCGAGGAGATCATGATGATGCTCTTGCCCTCGACGGCCAGGTCATTGATCAGCTGGTAGATCTCGAACTTCGCCCCCACGTCGATGCCGCGGGTGGGTTCGTCCAGCATCAGGATGTCGGGTTTGGTCAGCAGCCAGCGGCCGATCACCACCTTCTGCTGGTTGCCGCCCGACAGCGAGCCGATCGTCGTGCGCTGGCCGGGTGTCTTGACGTTCATCGAGCGCACCACCCAGTCGGTATCACCACGCATGCCCTTGTTCTGCAGCAGCCCGTGGTGCTCGTAGTGCGGCATGTTGGCGATGAGCGAGTTGAAGTCCACGCCCAGCCCGGCAAAGATGCCGGTGGCCCGCCGCTCTTCCGTCACCAGCGCAAAGCCGTTGCGAATGGCCTTGACCGTGCTGGTGTTGCGCACCGGCTTGCCGCGCAGCAGCACCTCGCCGGCGCTGGCCTCGCGCACGCCAAAGAGCGTCTCGACGATGTCGGTACGCTTGGCGCCCACCAGACCGGCCACGCCCAGAATCTCGCCCCGGCGCAGCTCGAAGGACACGTCCCGGATGGAGGGCTGGTTGCGGGCCGTCAGCCCCTGACCTGCAGCACCACCTCACCCGGCTGGTTGGTCTTTTTCCGGGAAGCGGTCGCCCAGATCGCGGCCCACCATCATCCGGATCACTTCATCGAAGGTCAGGCCCTTGACCGGCTGGGTGTCGATCCACTTGCCGTCGCGCAGGATGGTGATCTCGTCGCAGATGCGGAAGATCTCGTCCATCTTGTGCGAGATGTAGACGATGCCGCAGCCCCGGCTCTTGAGCTTTTCGATGATCCCGAACAGGTGGTTGACTTCCTTCTCCGACAGCGAGGAAGTCGGCTCGTCCATGATGACGATCTTCGCGTTGTACGAGAACGCCTTGGCGATCTCGATCATCTGCATCTGCGACACCGTCAGATCCGCCACCTTCTGGCGTGGATCGACATCGATGTCCAGCTCCTCGAAGATGGCCTTCGTGTCGCGGTACATCTTCGCATGGTCGATGAACGGCCCCCGCTGCGGGTAGCGCCCCAGCCAGAGGTTGTCCATCACCGACACCTGCGGCACCAGGTTCAGCTCCTGATGCACCATGGAAATGCCGTTTTCCAGCGCCTCCTTCGAAGTACGAAACGAGACGGGCTTTCCAAGAAACAGGATTTCGCCCTGGTCGGCATGGTAGATGCCGAACAGGCATTTGAGCAGCGTGGACTTGCCGGCGCCGTTCTCGCCCATCAGGGCATGAACCGAATGCGGACGCACCATCAGCTGCGCATTGTCCAGCGCCTTCACGCCGGGAAAGCTCTTGTGGATGCCCCGCATCTCCAGCAGGAATTCTCCAGCCGGCACAGCAGGGCGGGGCAGCCACGGACGCCATCGGGGACGACATGACTTTGGTCTCCAGAGGGTGAAGAACAGGCGGGCATGGCTGCTGCCCGGGGCTGCCCGCCCGTTCCCCGTCCGGTTTACTTGAGGAACTCGCCCAGGTTGTCCTTGTCCACGCCGATGTAGGGCAGACGCAGATAGTGCTGTTTGAATTCGTAGCCGTTGCCCTCACCCGGTTCCTTGCCGGCGATCAGGTTGGGCAGCACATCCATGATGGCCTTGGCCTGGGCGGCACCGTCGTTGAGCACCGTACCGGCCATTTCACCCTTGCGGACCAGCTGCAGGGCCTCGGGCAGCGCGTCCACGCCGAAGATCGGCAGCTTCCTGCCCTGGGCCTTGGCCGCCTCGATGGCCCCCATGGCCATGGAGTCGTTGTTGGAGATGATCACCTCGATCCTGCCGGCATTGGGGCCCGACAGCCAGGCCTGGGCGATGTCCTTGGCCTTGGCGGCATCCCACAGGGCGGCGTCCATGTACAGACGCTCGGTCCTGATGCCCTTGGCTTCCAGTTCCTTCGCCACCCACTCGGTACGGGCCTCGGCATCCGGGTGGCCGGGCTCGCCCTTGATGAGCGCATACTGCAGCTTGCCATCCTTGTTCAGATCCCACTCGGGTGGGCCCTCCACTGCTTCGCAATCAGGTCGCCCTGGATGACGCCCGACTGCACCGGATCGGTCCCGATGTACCAGGCTTTGGCGTACGAATCGATGGCCTTCTGGCCCGGATCCTTGTTGAAGAATACCACCGGCACGTCACTGCCCTGGGCCTTGTCGATGACGGTGGCACCGGCCGCCGGGTCCACCAGGTTGATGGCCAGCGCCTTCACGCCCTTGGCCAGCAGGATGTCGACCTGGTCGTTCTGCATCGACTGGTTGTTCTGCGAGTCGTTCATCAGCAGCTTCAGATCCGACTGCCTGGCAGCAATGCCTTCCAGCGACTTGCGCATGGTGGACATGAAGTTGTCGTCGTACTTGTAGATGGTCACGCCCACCCGGTCTGCAGCCTGTACAGCGGAAGCAAAAGGTGGCAGCCGAGAGCATGACGGCCAGAATGGTCTTTTTCATCATCTGATGATCTCCAACTATTAAATTTGTTTTCAAATCAGAAGCTGCTGTACGGCACGAACCCTGTCCACGACGTGAACAGACCGATGCGATGCCTTATTTTTTTCCACCTTTTTGCCCGTCGATGACAACGATTTTTCCACGTCGTTGAGAAAAAAATCACGATTGTTCATCTTGTGCACCACCGGCAGCGATGCATAGGCGTACCATAGGACGGGTTGTGAACCCGTTCGTTCCCGCACAGGCCTTCCGGACGGGCAGGACGATACCCCGGCCCCACAAACGTCCGGATGAATCCGGATGCGACCGGCACGATGCTGCCCCCGGCAAGGTCCGCCTGCGAATACGCACGCCGGCACAGACGCTGTACACCATCCTGCGCGGGCCTGCGCCCCTTCCTGCGGGTACGCGCGCCGGCACAGGACGCTTGCCATGTTCGACTTTCACCGATCACCCCCATCGTCGCTACAACCCGCTGCAGGGACAGCTGGGTTCTCGTCTCCCCCACCGGGCCAAACGCCCCTGGCAGGGCCAGCAGAAGCCCCCGACAACGCCCCCGCCCCGCACGACCCGCACTGCTACCTGTGTGCCGGCAACACCCGTGTGGGCGGCGAGACCAACCCGCCCTACACCGGCACCTACGTCTTCACCAACGACTTCCCGGCCCTGCTGCCCGACACGCCGCCCCACCATGCGGGACGATCCCCTCCTTTGCCAGCGACAGCGTGCGCGGCACCAGCCGGGTCATCTGCTTCTCGCCCGACCACGGCAAGACACTGCCCGAGCTGCCCGAGGCAGCCATCCGCGGCGTCATCGACACCTGGATCGCCCAGTACGACGAACTGGGCGCCCGCTGGCGCTGGGTGCAGATCTTCGAGAACAAGGGCGCGGCCATGGGTTGTTCCAACCCGCATCCGCACGGCCAGATCTGGGCCAGTGACTTTCTGCCGAACTATCCGGCGCAGGCCGATGTCTGCCAGCGCCGCTACCTGGAACGCCATGGCCGCAACCTGCTGCTCGACTACGCCGAACGCGAACGGCAGCAGCGCGAGCGGATCGTGGTCGATGGCGAACACTGGCTGGCGGTGGTGCCCTGGTGGGCCGTCTGGCCCTTCGAGACCCTGCTGATGCCGCGCGCCCACCTGCCCCGCCTCACGCAGGCCAGCGCCGCCCAGCGCGCCGATCTCGCCCGGGTGCTGAAGGAACTCACCACCCGTTACGACAACCTGTTCCAGACCAGCTTCCCGTACTCGATGGGCTGGCACGGCGCTCCCTTCGACGACGCCCCCCACCGACCACTGGCAGTGTCACGCGCATTTCTACCCGCCGCTGCTGCGCTCGGCCTCGGTAAAGAAATTCATGGTCGGCTACGAAATGCTGGCCGAGGTCCAGCGCGACCTCACGCCCGAACAGGCCGCCGAACGCCTGCGCGCCGTGTCTACGGTTCATTACCGCCAGAACGTACCGGCGGCCTGATTCTGTCGGCCAGCCGGCGGTCCGGACGACACGGCACGTGACAACGCCCATACCACCCCAGTGCGAAAAGCGCTTTCGGCCGACCGTTTCACCCGCATCATCTCTCTGTCCAGACGTTCTCCCATCATGAAATCCATCCAGGACACCGCTGCCGCTCTGCAGCAGCATTTCGGCGTTCGCGCCCGGCACGTCGTCCGCGCCCCCGGCCGCGTCAACCTGATCGGCGAGCACACCGACTACAACGACGGCTTCGTGCTGCCCTGCGCCATCGACTTCGCCACCGAAGTGGCCATCGCCCCCCGGTCCGACGGCATCATCCGTGTGGTGGCCCTCGATTACCAGAACGCCATCGACGAATTCCCGGCCGGCCAGCGTCCGGCACAGGGCAGCCAGCACTGGGCCAATTACATCCGTGGCGTGGTCGACGTGTTCATCCAGCGCTTCGGCGCCCCTGCCCCATGGCTTCGACATGGCGGTCAGCGGCAACGTGCCGCAGGGCGCCGGCCTGAGTTCATCGGCCGCGCTCGAGGTGGGCGTGGGCAAGGCCCTGCAGACGCTCTGCGGATTCGATGCCAGTGGCAGAGACATCGCCCTGCTGGGCCAGCAGGCCGAAAAACGAATTCGTCGGTTGCCGCTGCGGCATCATGGACCAGTTCATCTCCGCGCTGGGTGAGGAAGGGCACGCGCTGCTGATCGACTGCCGCAGCCTCGACACCCGCGCCGTGCCCATGCCGGACGGCCTGAAGGTGATGATCATCGACTCGAAGGTGCAGCGGGGCCTCGTGGGCAGCGAATACAACACGCGCCGCCGGCAGTGCGAGACGGCGGCCGCCCATTTCGGCGTCCGTGCGCTGCGGGACGTGAGCCTGGCGCAGCTGGACGCCGCCCGCGATGCGCTGGATCCGGTGGTGTATCGCCGCGCCCGTCACGTCATCACCGAAAATGCCCGTACCCAGGCCGCCGCAGCGGCACTGGCTGCCCATGACGTGACACGCCTGAGCCAGCTGATGGCCGACAGCCACGCCTCGATGCGGGACGACTTTCGAGATCACCGTGCCCCCATCGACGCACTGGTCGACATCGTTGCCAGCGTGATCGGCACCGCAGGCGGCGCGCGCATGACCGGCGGCGGCTTCGGCGGCTGCGTGGTGGCGCTGGTCCCCGAGTCCAGGGTCGATGCCGTCACCGAAGCCGTCACCACCCGGTACCCGGCCCGCAGCGGCGGCCTTCAGGCCCGGATTTACCTCTGCAGCGCCCACCAGGGCGCGCATGTAGTAACCTGAAGCATGGACACCGTTACCCTCACCAATCGCCACGGCATACACGTCACCCTCAACCCGCTGGGCGCCTGCTGGACCTCCTGCGTCCTGCCGCTGTCTGGCGGTCCCCGCGAAATCCTGCTGGGCAGCAGCGATCTGGCCACCATGCTGGCCGGCAGCAGCTACCTGGGCGCCAGCGTCGGCCGTTATGCCGGGCGCATCGCCAATGCCCGCTTCGCCGGGCATGCGCTGGCCACCAACCAGTTTCCCCACATCCTGCACGGAGGGCCTGAAGGGTTCTCACGGCAGCGCTGGCAGCCCGGCCCCAGTCCGGCGCTGGCCGAGGTATTGCCGGCCACCGGCCAGACCCTGCGTCTGCACCTGCACAGCGCCGACGACGACCAGGGCTTTCCGGGCAATCTGGACGTGGAGGTCATCTACCAGCTGGCCGACGACGACAGCCCTGACCATCACGTATCTGGCGCGCACCGACGCGCCCACCCCCTGCAACATCACCAGTCACGCCTATTTCAACCTCAATGGTGGCGACGGTGACGACGGCCTGAACCAGTGGCTGCAGATCCACGCCAGCCGCTATCAGCCCGTGGGCGCCGATGGCATTCCGGATGCGCCACCGTGCGCGGTGAACGGGACCGGATTCGATTTTCGCACCGGCAAACGGATCGGCACCGACATCCTGCGGGATGCCGACCAGCAGAAGGTGCATGGCTACGACCACAGCTTTCTGCTGGACGACGACAGCGATACCGCCGTGCGCACCGATCAGGGCGTGACGCTGAACCGGGCCGCCGAACTGCATGCCGCCGACGACCGGGCACGTCTGGCCATCTGGACCAACCAGCCGGCACTGCATCTGTACACGGGCCAGCATCTGGCGGGCACACCCAAACGGGATGGCAGCGCGTATGCCAGCCACGCCGGCATTGCGCTGGAAAGCCAGTACCCGCCCGACAGCCCGTCCCATGGACAGGCCGTCCTGCAGCCCGGCGAGCTGTACCGGCACGTGATCCGCTGCGAGTTCGACTACGCCTGAAACCCTCAGAGCGCACCGGGCCGCATGCGCCGGGCGTTCCGGGATGATCCCGCACCCGGCAACGGCCCGCCCGTGACGCCCAAGGCCCGATACCTGGGCCCGATGCCCGATACCCTGAGACGGACGAGCAGGATGCGTGCCCGACGCGTGCAGCCGGCTGCTGCAGGGCGTCAGGGTGCCGGATACTCCACCGACTCGACCAGCAGCTCCATCCGTCCCTGCGGGGTCATCAGCGTCACCTCGTCGCCCTCGCGCGCCTTGATCAGCGCGCGGGCCACCGGCGATATCCACGAAATCTTCCCGCCCAGCGGATCGATCTCGTCCACCCCCACGATCTGCACGCGCCGCTCGGTACCGTCCGGTTCGCTGTAGGGTCACCGTGGCACCAAAGAATATCTGGTCATTGCCGTGGTGGGCCGACGGGTCGACCACCTCAGCCCGGTCGATGCGCCGGGTCAGAAAACGGATACGCCGGTCGATTTCGCGCAGGCGCTTCTTGCCGTACAGGTAGTCGCCATTTTCGGAGCGGTCGCCATTGGAGGCCGCCCACGACACCACCTGCACCACTTCGGGACGTTCCACGTCCAGCAGATGGGTCAGCTCGTCACGCAGCGCCTGATAGCCGGTGCGCGTGATGTAGTTCTTGCCCCCGGGCACCTTCAGCTGCGCCGGTTCGAGGTCATCGTCCTCGTCATCGGCGTCGTCGTTTTCGCGCACAAAAGCCTTGTTCATCCGCTCTCCTTCGGCCGGTGACCGGAGGCTGGCAGCGCCCGCCCAGCCCGGGCGCTCAGCCCCGCAATGGCCATTTCTTCGATCAGGATCGAGCCGCTGGTCTTGGTACCACGGGTCAGCTCGTCGTTGCCCACCGCCACGATGCTGCGATACATGTCGGCCAGATTGCCTGCGATGGTGATTTCTTCCACCGGATATTGAATCACGCCATTTTCCACCCAGAAACCACTGGCCCCCGGGAATAATCGCCGGTCACGTAATTGACGCCCTGCCCCATCACCTCGGTCACCAGCAGGCCGGTGCCCAGCTTTTTGAGCATGCGGGCAAAATCGTCCCCCGCTTCGTCAGCCGGCTGGACAGGCGCAGGTTGTGCGAACCACCCGCATTGCCGGTGGTTTTCATGCCCAGCTTGCGGGCACTGTAGGTGGACAGGAAATACCCCTGCAACACGCCACCCGACACCCACATCGCGTGCGTGGGTGGACACGCCCTCGTCATCGAACGGCCCCCGAGCCCATGGCCCCCGGAATGAACGGGTCTTCCTCGATGTCGATGTGGTCGGGAAAGATCTGCCGGCCCAGCGAATCCACCAAGAACGTCGCCCGCCGGTACAGGGGCCGAGCCACTCACCGCCTGCACCAGGCTGCCCAGCAGCCCCAGCGCCAGGGGCGCCTCGAACAGCACCGGTGCCTTGCGGGAACTCAGCTTACGCGCGCCCAGCCGTGAAAGCGCACGTTCCGCCGCATACCGGCCCAGCGCCGCGGGTCGGCCAGATCGACCGCAGCGCGTGCCGACGAATACCAGCCATCGCGCTGCATGTCCCGACCCCGGCGGGTAATGGGCCCCACCGACAGGGGTATGCCGGCTGTGCGGGAATCCCCCGGAAAACCCGCGGGAGTTGGCCGACAGAAAATGTCCGTGCCCCACCGACACGGAGGCACCGTCGCTGTTGGCAATGCCGGGGCTGACGGCAAAGCTGGCCGCCTCGATCTCGCGGGCCAGTTCGATGGCCTCGTCCACCGAAACATGCCAGGGCGAGAACAGCTTCAGCCCCGACACATCATGCTCACCCAGCGCCAGGAATTTCTTCTCAGGGCAGCCCCGAGTACGGATCTTCACCGGTGATGGCAGCGATGTCATAGGCGGCCTGCACCGTGCGGGCCACGGCCTGCGGACTGAAATCGCTGGTGCTGGCATGCCCGCGCCGCTTGCCCACATGGACGGAAATGCCCAGCCCCTTGTCGCGGGTCTGCTCGATGGTCTCGACCTTGCCCTTGCGCACCGTCACGGCCAGCCCCGACGACTCCGACACCTCGGCCACGGCCGCCGAGGGCCCCCAGCCGCCGCGCCTGGCGCAGGGCATCGCGCACCAGTTCCTCGAAATCGGCCCGGGTATAGTCGAAGAGCGGCCGGTCATCCGCCGGTTTTCCTTTCAGGTACCGGGCCGGCAGGTGCCCGGTCCGGGCTTTCGGCGTGGCTGCCGTGCGGGCAGCAGAGGTGCGGGCGGCAGCAGAAGAGGATTTGGCAGCAGCTTTGCTCATCGTGACGGGGCAGGAATCAGAAAATCGGCGTGGCAGGGGCCGGAAAATCCCATGGCGGGGACCGAAACCCACACAACGGGTATCGGAACCCATGCGGAAGGGATCAGAACCCAGGCGGCGGGGATCGAAACCCATGCGGAGGGAATCGGAACCCACGCAGCAGGGAAACGGGAATCCAGCAAGTATCATATAGCAGCCGTGCAACCTGCCACCACCCGCAGCGTCTGCCGGCAACACCCCGCACCCGGAGCGTGTCGTGGACACATTCGCCCCGCGCTGCCCCCGAATAATCCATGGGCTGACCCGGTACACTGTACAGGCAAGGCAGGCCGCCCTGTCTGGCAGGGAAACGCCAGCCTACCCCCTCCTTCCCAGAGCATGCCCCATCCAGCCCCCCATTTTTCAGGACGACGCCTCCGACCTCCACGCGGCCCCCACCATGGACGATGCCACATCGGGAAGCGATGCAGCACCTGGCATGGGCGATGCCATGCCAGGAAACGATGCGACCGCTGGCCGCGCCGATGACGCGCCCCCAGCAAGACGCGCCGCAAGCAGCAGATGCACGCCCTGCAGGCCCTCGGCGAACGACTGGTCAAAGCTGCCCGCCAGCCAGCTCGAACGCGTACCGATGCCCGAGGAGCTGGCCCAGGCCGTCCACGAAGCCCGCCGCATCAAAAAGCCACGAAGGCCTGCGCCGGCAGATGCAGTACATCGGCAAGATCATGCGCAACATCGATGCCAGCGCCATCGAGCAGGCCCTGGCCATCGACGAGGAGCGCCACCAGAGCGCCATCCACCTGATGCACCGCGCCGAACGCTGGCGCGACGGTCTCATCGACGGCAGCCTGTCGCTGACCGATTTCATCGATGAGCACCCCGAGGCCGCCCACCTCGGCCTGCCCGCCCTGGTGGCCCAGGCACGCCGCGAAAAATCCACCGGCAAGCCGCCGAAGCAGCAGCGCCAGCTCTACCGCCTGCTGCACGACACCCTGGTGCAGGCCATGATCGACGCCACGGGCGGCTGAAGCGCCCGCGAACCTGCCCGCGCCATTGCCTGAGACCCTGCCATTTTGGTGCCTGTTGCCGTCTGCCGTCTGCCGTCTGCCGTCTGCCGTCTGCCAGTTCATGGTGCACGCCATCATGCGGCGCAGGCACACCGCCCACCGGATTCCGGCTTGCCGGTACATCACCCTGCCACCCGCCGGCCCGTAACCGCCACCCACCGGACATCGGCGCTATCATCCGTTGCATATCGTCACACACCGAGGAACCGCGCCATGTCCACCGATATACACGACACCGCACCGCTCCGGATCGGCCTCGTCTCCATTTCCGACCGGGCCAGCAGCGGAACGTACGAAGACAGGGGCATTCCGGCCCTGGCCGAGTGGCTCGACTCGGCTCTGGCCTCGCCATGGCTCGGCTGCAGCCGGCTGGTTCCCGACGAACTGGAAGACATCAGCAGAACCCTGCGTGAGCTGGCCGATGCCGAAGGCTGCAACCTGATCCTCACCACCGGCGGCACGGGGCCAACGCCGCGCGATGTTACGCCGGAGGCCACGCTCGCCGTGGCCGACCGCGAGATGCCCGGCTTTGGTGAACAGATGCGCGCCATCAGCCTGCATTTCGTGCCCACGGCCATCCTGTCGCGGCAGACGGCCGTCATCCGCGGCAACACGCTGATCATCAACCTCCCCGGCCAGCCCAAATCGATCCGCGAGATTCTGGAGGGCGTGCGCGACGCCGACACCGGCGAGATCACCGTGCCCGGTATCTTTGCCGCCGTCCCCTACTGCCTGGACCTGATCGGCGCCCCTACATCGAAACCCGGCCCGAAGTCTGCCGGGCCTTCCGCCCCAAATCGGCCACGACCGCACCGGTGGTCACGCCGGGTGAGCCCGTCTCCGCCACACCCCCTGCCGTTGGTCAGGAAGGCAGCGGCGAGGCAACGGTGATACCCCCTGACACCGCCTTCTCCCATCTGGAGATGCCGGGACTGGGCTGAGCCCCGCTCCTTCTGCGGGTCATTTCCATCACTGAACCTGCTGCGGCCAGGGTATTCACCAAAAAAACAGGGGGCGCAAAGGCAGTAATCATGCCGGGCTCACTGGCCAAAGTCCCGGCTGTCCGGAACACGAACAGGCCGATCCCAGACATGGCAATGGAGCAGGAAAGCCCCTTGCTACGCCCGCCGGCAGCCCGACACCCCCGGTATCTGCCGGATCAGGCCCTGCAGGCGCGCCAGTGCCTCCCCGGACGACACCTCCAGCACCAGCGAGAAGCGCGCCAGCTCCCGGACCGACTGGCTCTGCACCGACACCAGCGAGCAATGCTCACGGGCCAGCATGTCCAGAATGTCGCGCAGCAGACCGTTGCGGTCCTCGGCCGTCACCAGCACCCCCCGCCTGGAAGCGGCGGGGCTTGAGCTGGCCCCCCTTCGTCTTCAGCGGCTTGTCCCAGTCATCGCCCCACGACACGGCCAGCTCGCGCTCCGGTGCCTTCGCCCGCAGGGCCCGCCAGCGCCGGGCAGTTGCGACGGTGCACCGACACCCCCGGCCCCGCGTGACGAAACCGGTGATCTCGTCCGGCGGCACCGGATGGCAGCAGCCCGCCAGGTGGGTCATCAGAAAATCCACCCCCATCACCAGCACCGTGTTGGATCCCTGACTGCCCTCCGCGCGGCGTGCCTCGGCCGGCGGCGGTGCAGGCGGCGGCGAGGCAACCGGCACCAGCGGCTCGTTGCGAATGGCCGCCTCCAGCGTTCGCGTCCCCACCTCCTCGCGGGCCACCCCGGCAAACAGCGCCTGCGTGGACGGATACTTCAGCCTCGCCGCCAGCTCATCCAGCGACAGCGTGCCGTAGCCCTCCCGGGCCAGCGCCTTTTCCACCCGTTCCCGGCCGGCTGCCTGCTCCTCGCCGCGCGTCTGTGCGTTGAACCACTGCCGCACCTTGGCCCGTGCCCGGGAGCTGCGCACGAAGCCCAGTTCCGGATTCAGCCAGTCCCGCGAGGGGCCCGGCTCGTCCATACCCACCCGGGCCTGGACGATCTCCACCACCTGGCCATTGACCAGCGGCCTGTTGAGCGGCAGCATCCGCCCGTCCACACGCGCCCCCGGCAGCGATGCCCCAGCGAGGTGTGCACGTGATAGGCAAAATCGACCGCCGTGGATCCCGTGGGCAGCTCGATCACCCGCCCCTGCGGCGTCATCACGAAGATCACCGAATCGTCGGCCGTGCTGGCCTCGTCACCCTGCCGAGATCTGCGTGCCCAGGTCCTGCTGCCAGGCCAGCAGCTGCCGCAGCCACGAAATCCGCGCCTGTCCGTCCAGCGACGGCACCACCACGCTGCCCCCGCCCGGCGCGCTCCTTTCCTTGTAGCGCCAGTGCGCGGCCAGCCCGTACTCGGCCGCCTCGTGCATCGCCCGGGTGCGAATCTGCACCTCCATCGGCCGGCCGTCATCGGCCTTCACCACCGTGTGCAGCGACTGGTAACCATTGGGCTTGGGATCGGCAATGTAGTCATCCAGCTCCTCCATCTCCGGCTCCCAGCGCTGGTGCACCACATCCAGCGCCGCATAGCGAGTCGGCCAGCGACTCCACCATCACCCGCAGCGCCCGCAGGTCCTTCAGGTTCTCCATGGTGAGATTCTTGGCCCTGAGCTTGTTGTGGATGCTGTACAGATGCTTCGAACGCCCCTTCACCTGGGCATTGATGCCATGGCCGGCCAGCAGCGCCTTCAGCTCCACCGACGCACTGGCCACGAAGGCATCCCGCTCCGGCCGGCGACTCTCCAGCTGGCTGGCCAGCGTCCGGTAGCGCTCGGGCTGCAGCACGCGGAAAGCCAGATCCTCCATTTCCCACTTGATGCGGTAGAGGCCCCAGCCGGTTTGCCAGCGGCGCCAGCACCTGCATGGCCTCCTGTGCCAGCCCCAGCACATTGGCCGGCACCGCGGCGCCATCATCCACCGGATTCGGCCCTCTGGCCTCATGCCCCCGGCATACGCCCATGCGCCAGTGGCACCATCATGTCATCCGGCAGCGACGAGCCCGCCACATGCCGCAGCGACTGCAGCGCCGAGGCCAGCCGCACCATCACCACCCGCACATCGCGTGCCATTGCCAGCGTCATGCGCCGCAGTACCTCGGTCTGCTGCTGGCCGTGCCCGTCCCCGGCGATCACTGCACCGAACGACAGCGCCATCAGCCGCTGGCTGTTGGCCAGCAGCGTCCCCATGTAGGCCCCCATCTCCTCACCCAGGCGCTGGTCCAGCTCGTCCTGCGACGGCCATGGATCACTGCACACCAGCAGCCCCAGCATCCGGGTGATCGGATCGGCCCCCTGCAGCTGCAGCACGGCCGCCACGCCCTCGCCGTGCGCAATCCGTGCCTCGCCCAGCGGCCCATATCCCGTCACGGTCCAGTCGCCCGCTCCATGGCCATCCAGCCAGGTCTGGGCCCATTCCAGCCATGTTCCGGCGTTCGGCGCCGCCCCGTTGTCCGCTTCCATCACCCTGGCCTCCATGCCGGTACCGGTCACGCCGCCCTGTCGGTGCTCACGACTGCCGGCCCCGTGGCATGGCAGCACCCGAGCGTGTCATGGACTCACCCGTCCAGCCCATGATGGTACGCCACGAAACATTGTTTCAGACCTCCCACGACCACAGGGGCTTTCCCTGCCTGCCGCCCCCTGCCCGACGACGCTGTGACGTCCGCTTCGCCACGATGCGTGACGATACCTTGTAACCAGTCAAAAGGCGCTTCTCTCGCCTGACCTCATCCATTCCGCGGCTACCCCGCCCACCGGAGAAGACATGGGTGGTCCGTGACAGACGGGCCAGGATGACGGCACCCGGGCCCCCTCCTGCACCCCGTGACAGCAGGCAACCGGGGCATGTCATGGGCGCATTCATCCCCGCGCTGGCCCCGCCAGGGTACGTACATTTGTCACACACACTGACAGACAGGGGGCTGGAATACCTGTTGCGCTAACAAGACAGTGCAACAAATATCAAACCGCCAATACTGGCCTTGAACGAAGCGTGCAGTATGTCCTTAGAGGGAAAGTTCCGCTTCTGATGGAATACCCGACATCCAAGGCGACCTTTCAATCCGTCCGCGAGCAACAAGCACCTGATGATCGTCGAACTGGCACCCGAACACGCTATCGGGCTGCAGAACACTCCGCTGGCCAGGGATGCCCTCTACATCCAGGGGGCTCAAGAAGGCCATCGTCAAGCTGCACAGCACCGATGTCGACGTCATCGTGCTCGACTTCGGCACCCACGGCAGCCCCAGCCAGGCCAACTCGCCGCTGGACGCCTGCCGCCAGCTGACGACCGCCAGCCCCAACGCCAAGATCATCGCCATCGGCGCCACCGACGATTACCTGGCCGGCCAGCTGCTGCTGCCCAACGTCTACGACGTGCTGGCCTATCCGTCCGACACGCAGGTGCTGCCGTATGCCGTGCAGCGCGCCCGGCGCCTGCAGCAGATCCGCCTGCACAACATCAGCCTGACCAAGGTTCGCCCGCTCAACGAGCTGATCCCCGGCATGATGAGCAGCGATGCCGCCGTACGCCGCATCGTCAAGCGGGCCCGCCGCCTGCTGGGCCACAACCTGCGCATCCTCATCCAGGGCGAGGCCCGGCACCGGCCGCAAAACACTGGCCCACTACTTCGCCCAGCACAACGGCCAGCGCCCCGGCGTGGATCCCAGCCAACTGCCGCCGGTGGCCATGCCCCCGATCATCAGCTGCAACCGCTACACCCGCGGCATCGACATCGAGGTGATCTTCCGCAAGGCCGCCACCGAGTATCGGGGATCGGGCCAGCCCATCGTCATCCTGGAGAACGTCGAACAGCTCGACCCCACCACCCAGACCGAGCTGCTCTACCTCATCCACAATAGCGAAACCCGCTGGAAGGATGTCAACACCCTGCCGCAGGTCATCAGCATCGCCAGCCCGGCGCTGGGCAACCGCATCGTCGAGGGGCCAGTTCCGCCGCGACCTGTACGACCGCCTCGGCCAGGTACACCTGTGCCTGCCGCCGCTGCGTCAGCGGGGTGACGACGCCCGCGAACTGGCCCAGTGGCTGCTCAACCAGAGCCACCAGGACAACCCGGAACAGCCGCGCATGGTGCTCTCCGACGATGCCGTCGTGGCCATCACCCGCTACAGCTGGCACGGCAACATCACCGAGCTGCGCAACGTCATCCACCAGGCCATGCTGACCACCGACGGTGTCGTCATCCAGGCAGCCGACCTCGGTCTGCCGGCCCACGAGACCCTGCCGCCGGTCACCATCAAGCATGCCCGTGACGAAGCCGAGCGCGATGCCATCATCCGCGCCCTGAAGGACGCCAACGACAACATCGCCAAGGCCGCCATCACGCTGGGCGTCTCGCGCCCCACGCTGTACGACCTGCTTGCCAAGCACCACATGCGCTGAGCGTGCCCTCCCTGCAGGCAGATGCCGCAGGGTGCTCCGGTTTGCCACGGCCCGGCCAGGCACCTGCCTGCCGGGCCGTGGCGTTTTCCGACAGAAGCACTTCCCCGAGCGGCAAACCACACAACACACGCGACACGGCACGACACCGCACCACACGGCCCCCAGCCGCACGCACCGCCCTGCCCAAAGCCCGCCACCATTTCCACCCAGACTGGCAAAAGTACCGTCAAACGGTACCACCTGCGGTAAAATGGCATGCGTGGCATACCGCCCGCCCGCCGGAAAAGGCGGCACCGCGCTGCGCACGCATCATCGTGCAGACGGTACATCCTCTTCCTTCGGACTGTGTTCCACTCCAGAGGTACACCCCTTGGCTGCCTCCATCAAACGGGTTCCGTTCCGGACCCGAACCCTGCTGGGTTCCTCCCTCCTGCTGCTGTCGGCCTCGGTCGCCGCACAGAGCGGCGGTCCCATTGGCGGCCCTGTCGGAGCGCCCACCGGTGCCAATGGCTCCAATGGCGGCAGCTACTACCAGGGCAGCCGCGGCGCCCTGTCGGCGCCCAGCACCAACTGGTCCTCCGGCCGTGCCGGACGCGGCTCCTACGGCATGGACCGGCGCAACCAGTCCATCAACAGTTACCGCACACCCCAGGTCACGAACTTCCAGTCCCAGCAGGGCCGGCGCCAGAAACAGATCCCCGGCCAGCCCCAGCCCAGCGGCGCCCTCCAGAAGAAGGTGCGCCCGGGCCAGGACGACCAGTTCAACGGTTTCGACAATTTCGGCGGCAAGGCCACCCGTACCGCCGGCAGCCGTGCCAGACGCGGCACCGAAGAGACCATCAACCTCGAAGGTCTCACCCGCAAGGTGGCGCGCAAGGAAGTCAATGCCGTCGAGCACTACCGCGACATCGTCCAGCAGGGCATGCTGGCCGAGGCCGGCTTCACCGGCAGGCCCGACTACGGCCGCGCCCAGGCACTGTACTGTGAAGCAGCGCGTGGGGGCTACCCCGACGCCATGGTGCGCCTGGGCTGGATTTACGAAGAAGGCCGTGGCGTGCCCGCCAATCCGGACATGGCAGCCACACTGTTTCAGCGCGCCGCCCGCTTCGGCAGCGACATCGCGCAGGATCTGACCAAACGCTACAAGATGACCAAAGAGGTGCTGCCCGACTGCGTGAAGGGCAGCGTCGTCGAGAAGGGTTCGGTCGAGCGCTCGGCCACCGTCACCGAACTGGCCGCACTCGGCAACCACACCGCGCGCAGCCGCAACCCGGTGGCCGGCGCCGCACGCGCCAAGATCGTCAAGCACGTCATTGCCGAGGCCCGCAAGTACAGGCTGGACCCGCGGCTGGTGCTGGCGGTCATGTCCACCGAGTCGGCCTTCAGCGAATGCCCGCTCCGACCGCAATGCCTTCGGGCTGATGCAGATCATCCCCGAAACGGCCGAGCGCTTCGGCGTGACCGACATCATGGACCCGGCGCAGAACATCCGGGGAGGCATGGCCTACCTGCGCTGGCTGCTCAACTACTACCGGGGTGACGTGAGTCTGGTACTGGCCGCCTACAACGCCGGAGAAGGTGCCGTCGACCGCTACAACGGTGTTCCGCCCTATGCCGAGACCCTGGCCTACGTGCAGCGCATCCGCGCCGCCTACCCGTTCGACCGGCACCCCTACGACCCGAACGCCACGGCCAGCTCGCTGTTCAGGGAACGCAAGACCCGGGATGCCTCAGCAAAGAACCCCGGCTCGACCATGTCCGGTCTGGTACCAGCCGGCCGCGACAGCTGACATCATTGGTTACGCCTTTCCGGTAGACGCTTTCCGGGCGGCGCCCTCCCGGGGTACTCCTTTCCGGCCAACACCATTCGCGTCCCCCTCGCCCGGCATGCCGTCCGCCGCGGTGCACAGGGCGGGATGCGCGGCATCGCCGGTCGCGCCGGCGGCACCAGTTCCGGTCACGCCCTGTGCCTTGTGGCCCGTGAAATCCTGAACCGCCTGCTTCAGCGGATCTGGCGCCGTGCTGGACGACGCCTGGGGCGGCTTGAAGAACACGTCATCCGTCAGGCGTTGCGGGGCCGGGGTCGCGTTCCCCTCGCCCTGGCCGGCTGCAGCGGCGTCCGCCGTACCGGCTGTACTGGTTGCACCGCCCGTGGCGTCACCTTCCACATGGCCTACAGCCACCGGAGCACTCCCATTTCCCCAGCGAACCGGCTCCGTTTCCACGGGCCGTGTGAAGGCCAGGCCATCCGGCCGCGGTGCCGCGCCCGTCGTCACGGCCGTGGGACGACGTTCGGGCAACGGACGCAGCGTACCTGCGCCCAGCGACACGCCCTGTGAACCGGCAATGGCCGAGGCACGGCCGCCTGGACCAGCGGCGAACGCCAGGCCGGCGACATCATCCGCACCGTGGCCACGGTCTGCACCGGAATGAAGCCGGCCAGGTAGTACCTGCAGCGGTCATCCTGCCGGGCCACGTTGCCGGCCAGCCCGACCACCGAATCGCAGCCATGCCAGTGTTTCAGTGACTTGAGCACGAGGGCCGAAATACCGGGCACCTTCAGCTTCACCCCGTAGGTCATCTCCAGGCGCAGCATGTTGGCATCGGCCAGCGTCTGGCCGGAGCGGGTACCGATGGGCTCCCGCCCCCGGTAGCCCGCCACACCCGATGCCGGCTGTGCCTTCTCGCGCCGGTTGTCGAGGTTGTCGTTGGGAATCTCGACCTCCTGGCGGTCGATCACGCCCCGGGCCTCATCAAGCCGAGGCTGCGCCCAGTCCTCGAAACTCTCGGTGGAGGGCGAGAGCTGCTTCAGGTCGAACAGGGTGTCGGTCACGGCCACGCCGACGGCGGTCTGCGCCACGGTATTTCCCGAGGCCATCGTTGCCTGCAACCGTGCATATTCGGCCAGCTCGAGGGCCAGCTTGTCCGTCATGCTGGTGGCCCCGTACTTCCAGGGCACGAGCCCGCGCGCCAGCCCCTTCAGCATGGCCTCGGGCCGGGCATGATCGACCGCGCCCGCACGTGCCGCCTCCTGCAGCGCGTACTCTGCCGACTGGCGCGCATGGTAGACCATGATGAACTGTACCAGCCCCATCCCCACCGCCAGCAGTACCGGCACGGCCACCACCAGCTCGACCATCGACATGCCGGCCATGGTGCGGCGAGCTGCCGGCAGGCGGCGTACCGGGCTTGTCCCCGCCAGGGCGGCATTCCGTACCGGGGCAATTCTTCTGACGAAGACGGTGTGCCCTGCACGGGCGGATTACGCTGCGAAGGTGGGATGCTCTGCGCCAGCGGATCTTTCTGCAAAGACGGCATGTTCTGCACCGGAAGATTTTTCTGCAAGGGCAGCATATGCTGCGCCGGCATGCTTTTTTTGATGGCAGGTATTTCCGTGAAATAAATTTCATGACCATCTACTCAAAAAGAGTTTGCACGAAAGCACACCGAACCAAAGCCATTGAAAATTTGCGCCGCCGCCCTGTCCTGCACGGTGCGCGCGTGAACGAACGTGCTCATGACAGGCGCCCTGGGTGTGCATCCGGCGCCTCATCCAGATATTCGATGGGCACCGGCGCCATGGATTTCCCTGCACTACCAGAGTCCTGAAAATGGCCTGCCTCACCCGGAATCCCAGGGATGGCCCGTCTCACCGGGCAGGACAGGATGCCCCACCAGCATCTGCGGAGGTTGTCCATCCCGACGGGACGGGCGTGCCGGCACCGCCTGACCCATGGCTGCCCCCGCATGCCCAAAGCCCCCGTGTGCTGGCCTGCGCCCGATCCAGCCACTGCCCGGGCGGCAGCACCACGTCCACCGGCGGCACGCATAGCCGATGCGTTCCCCGCTCCGATGCCAGCGCCCGCTTCCATGCCAGTACCTGCTCCCGTGCCAGCACCCGCTCCCATGCCAGCACTGGTGGCCATGCCAGCCGCACTACCAGCACCCACACCAGCCCCCAGCATCTGCTGAATGCGGGCCGCCTGCGCCAGCAGTCCCTCCACCAGCGCTGCCTCGGCCTCGGCACTGAGACCGGCCGCAGTGCGCACGGACGGGTCCTGCTGCAGCAGCGCAATATGGTCCAGTGCGGCCTGTGTCTGCTGCATCGACAGCGTAAGCAGGTTGACCATGCCCTTGAGCTGGATGGCCTGACGGTCGCGCTCCGCAGACACCATGGCCGCTTTTGCCGACGCAGCTCGCCCGGACGAAGCCCCCCGTACGGACGATGCACGGACGGAAGGCCCACCGGATACGGCCGTTCCTTCGCCGCGCGTACGGGAGATGGCAGGCACACGGTGATCCGCCGGATTGGGCAGCAGATGCCGGTACGCATCCAGCGCAGCACCGGTTGCGCCGCTGCGCTGATGAATGTTGCCCACACGCAGCCAGGCGGCTTCCCGGTACCGGGGCGCCAGCTCCAGCAGCGACGAAAACGTCTGCAGTGCCTGTACATCCCGGCCCTGGCGGTAATCCTGCTCGGCTTCGGCGTACAGCCGTGCCAGCGTGGCGGGCGACAGGTCCCCCAGCTGAAGCGCCGCCTGCGGTTGCCGCAGGGTGGCAGGCATCGCACCCCCGGCAATCCGGCCCGAGGCCGTTACGCCTCCCGCCATGGAACCTCCCGCCAGGGCACTGCCGGCCGACAGCAGCAGCACGGCCCCGGCCACGGACGCCCGCAGGTACATGGCGCCCGCCCGTCTTGCATGCAGCCCCACTCGCCTTGCGTGAAGCCACGGCATCCGAAATACGTCCATGCCTGCCGTGACACCTTCATTCACCCGTTCTTCCATACCCGCTCCCATGCCCTTGTTTGCCGCCACCGCCGTTCCGACCGAATGACCCTGTTGCTCACGCATCACCATTTTTCCCTCGTCCATCGTCACAGCGCCGGCCTTGCGGCCTCTGGCATCCCACAGAAAATGTCCGCCACCTCATCGAGCTGCAGTTGCATTCCCGGCCGAATGCCCAGACGGGCAATTTCCCCGCACCGCATCTCGAGTACACCATGCGCACGCCAGCAGCTGCGCACACCCAGCACAGGCAGACGGCAGCAGCGCAGCACCTGCATCTGCGCATCCAGAAAGACCAGGTCCAGGGCATGGGCCATACCCATGCCGTGCACCGACCAGGTGTGCGGGAAATACATGCCGGCACCGGCCCGCGGCTGTGGCCGGGCAATCAGTCCCCGGGCACGCTGCCACCAGCGGCGGGCCACGAGGGTATGGATTCGTACGGAAGTGTTCATGATGATTCAAGAAAAAAACGTCAGGCTTGCACAGGCCCATCGTCTGAAAAAAACCGTCGTGCCAGGCTCTCAAAAAGTCCATCGTCACGGAAAAGCTCATCACCCAGGGAAAGTCATCATCCATGAAAAGCCATCATCCATGGAAAGTCCGCCATCCGGGGAGAGTCCTTCATCCGGGGAGCATCCATCGTCAGGAGAAGACTGAAATGCCCAGACTCTCAGAAAAGTCCTTCGTTCATGATGCGCACGACGATCGGGAAGAACACGATGATGAAGGTGCACGGGAAAATGCACGTCATCAGCGGGAACAGCATTTTCACTGGTGCCTTCAGGGCCATGGCCTCGGCCTGCATGAAGCGTTCGTTGCGGCGCTGGTCTGCCTGCGCCCGCAGGATAGGCCCCAGACTGGCCCCCTGCTTTTTCAGCCGTCAGAATGGCCGCCACCCAGTTCGATACCGCCGGCATGCGCAGCCGCTCGGCCAGGGCCCGCATCGATTCGGCACGGGTACGGCCGGCACGGATGTCGCGCAGCACCCGGCGCAGCTCCTCGCACATCGGGCCGGACGGTCCCTTGTCCACGGCATGCTGCAGCGCCCCCGTCATGTTCGACCCGGCCTCGATGGCCAGCGTGATGATGTCCAGATAGAAGGGCAGCGCCTTGCCGATCTGGCGTGTGCGGCGCTCGCCCAGGTCACGCAGCCAGCTGGCCGGCAGAAAGCCCCCACCGCCATGGCCACCGTGCACCAGAGCAGACTGGGCAGGGCCATGCGGCAGCATCAGCACCACCAGGACAAGCAGTACCATCAGTGCGCCCAGTACCTGACCGGCCACGAACTGCTCCACCGTCAGCGAAAACTCCAGACCGGCCTTGCGCAGCTGCTCCTGCAGGCGGCGACGGGTGGTGCTGGAAATGAGCGGCGTTACCCAGAATGCCATGGCATGACCCAACCAGCCCAGCAGCACCCAGTAGCGCGGTGGATCGTCGTGGTACGCATTTTTCTGCTGCTGCGGCACCTCGGCCACCACGCGCGAGCCTGCCAGCATGAAGAGCCAGACGCACAGCACCAGCGCGCCGATGGCCAGGAAGGGCAAGGCCCCGGAGAAAAATTGACTCATGATGGATTCCTTCTGAAGACCGATGAAACTGCCCGGATACCGGCACGGTATGCATATGCCGGCGGCGCCCGGGAACATGTCCGCGGATCGATATGCGTGCCCGGATGTCGATGCAGCCGCCCAGATCCCGATACAACCGTTCAAATTTCGATGCCAGCACCCGTTCAGATATCGATGGCCATGATGCGGCGGATGAACAGCAGCCCCACCACTTCCAGGATGGCAACCACCCCACAGGTGACCCAGCCCTGCCAGCTGTGGATCAGCGGCGCCATCGCATCCGGCTGGATGGCAAACAGCGCAGCCCCCACGCCCAGCGGCAGCACCACCATCACCCAGCCCTGCATGCGGCCCCTGCGAGGTCAGCGCCATGATCTTGTCTTCCAGCGCCATTTTTCTTGCGCATGGTGTCGGCCAGCCGTTCCAGCGTCTCCGCCAGGTTGCCGCCACTTTCGTTGGCAATCCGCACTGCCGCCCCGAAGAGCCGCAGGTCATCACAGCCCATGCGTTTTTTTCCAGACTGAAGAGCGCATCGTCCAGCGTCACCCCCAGCCGCAGCTCGCGCAGCAGCAGGTCGAACTCCTGGCCACCGGGGGCCGGCAGTTCGCTGGCCATCTGGCGCAGTGCCAGCGTCATGCTGGCGCCGGCACGCACCGCGCCACCGATCAGCATCATCGCGTCGGGCAACTGGCGGGCAAACTGCTTTCTGCGCTGCGCGCCCAGATGCGCAATCAGCAGGGAAGGCAGCGCGCCCAGCAGGGCCACGCTCACCAGCACCAGAAAGAGCGAACCCGTCAGCAGCCAGACCAGCGCACAGGCCACCAGACACAGCAGCAGGTTGGCGCGAAACAGCCGGTCCACGTCCACGAACAGCAGCAGCTCCTTCATGCCGTGGCCGACCCGGCCACTGAAGTGACGACGGTAATCACCCCCTGCCTTCACGGCGCCGGGTGCCAGCACCAGCACCGCCATCACCACCGCCAGGCCCAGGGCGACTGCCCCCACCCAGAACCAGTTTCCGGAAAACAGGCTCATTTGTCGTGGTCCTCGAAAAATGCTGAAATCGACCTTCACGCCGCGGTCACGCAGCGCCTCGTAAAACGACGGCACTTCGTCGCACGCCCTGAAGCGGCCGATGATCTTTCCGTCGGCGCCGATTCCCGTCTGTTCGAAGCGGAAGATTTCGTGCGACTGGATCTTGCCGCTCTCCACCCCGCACACCTCGGTGATCGACGTGATGCGGCGCGACCCATCGGAAAACCGCGCCTGGTGAATGATCAGGTCCACGGCGCTGGCAATCTGTTCGCGCAGCGTCGTCACCAGCAGATCCAGCCCCGCCATCAGCATCAGCACCTCCAGCCGCGACAGCACATCGCGCGGCGTGTTGGCGTGGACGGTGGTCATGGAGCCCTCGTGGCCGGTGTTCATCGCCTGCGCCATGTCCAGCGCTTCGGCCCCCGGCATTCACCGACGATGATGCGGTCCGGGCGCATCCGCAGCGCGTTCTTGACCAGATCGCGAATGGTGATGGCACCGCGCCCCTCGGCATTGGGTGGCCGGGATTCCAGCGACACCAGGTGCGGGTGATTCAGCTTCAGCTCGGCCGCATCCTCGATGGTGATCAGCCGCTCACCCTGCGGGATCAGGTTGGACAGCACGTTGAGCAGCGTGGTCTTGCCCGAGCCCGTCCCGCCCGAGACGATGATGCTCTTGTGCTGCTCCACACTGATGCGCAGGAATTCCATCATCGCCGCCGAGGCACTGGCATTCTGCACCAGCGTGGCAGGCGTCATCACCGTGCGGTTGAAACGGCGGATGGTGATGCTCGGCCCCTTCAGCGCCACCGGCGGAATGATGGCATTGACCCGCGAACCATCGGGCAGCCGGGCATCCACCAGCGGTGAGGATTCGTCGATGCGCCGGCCCAGCGGCGCCACGATGCGTTCGATCACATTGCGGATGGCGTTGTCATCGGAAAAGGCCAGCGGCACCTGCTGCAGTTTGCCCTTGCGCTCACGAAAATATCGCTCGCGCTGTTGACCATGATCTCGCTCACCAGCGGATCGGTCATCAGGCGTTCCAGCGGCCCCCAGCCCCACGGCCTCGTCCACGCTGTCCTGCACCAGCATCTCACGGTCGATGTCTTCCGGCAGGGTTCTTCAGTTCCGCCACGATCCGCTCCACCGCCGAGCGCACCTCGGCCTTCACCTCGTCGGCCGAAAACTGCGTCAGGTTGCTGCGCCGCAGGTCGATCACCTCCAGCAGCTGGCGCTGCACCAGCCGCCGCCAGCCCAGGGCCTTCGTCTGCTCCTGTGCAGCCCGGGCGTAGCCGGCCAGACAGGGCCTGCTCGGCTTCGTCCTCATGTGTCTTGTCCGTGCCGTCTGCCGCACTGGTCGCATCAAAATGCACTGACCACATCGGTTACATGGGCGAAATCGGTGGCATGGGCGCCATCTGCTGCATGGGAGGTGTGCGCAGCACCGGGTAAGGAATCTGCACGTCCCCCTTCACATCCGTCTGTGCCTGCTGATCCAGCCGGGCGGCCTGGCGAATCACCGCATCGGCCAGCTGTCGCGAGGTCTCCTCTGCAGCGCGATCCGTATCCGGCCCCGCCCCCGGCTGGCACGTCCGAATTCCCCGTGCAGCGGCTGCAGCACGCCCGCGCCCCCGTGCAGTGGCTGGGGCTCGCTGCCTCCGCCCCCTCATCCCCGAACAGCCCGGCATCCGGATGGGGGCCCGCCTGGTGCAGCGCCTCGCCCTGTACCCGCAGGCGGTAGCCAGCCACCTCGATTTCATCCTTTTTCCAAGAGCGGACCATATTCGACGATCCGCTCGCCATTGACGCGTGTGCCGACCAGCGTGCCCTGGTCCACCAGCTTGATGCCCCGGCCGATGCGCTGCAGCTCGGCATGCACCCGGGCGATGCGCCAGCCCGACAGCTGCACTCCGGCCTCGCGGCCACGGCCGATCTGGCACGGGAACTGGCTGACCCGCACGGTCCGGCTTTCCCGACCCTCTTCCTCGATCACGATTTCAAGCATGTTCGTATCACCCTGTGTAGATGGTGCTGTTCACCCGCCCATTTCAGCGCAAGCGAAAGCCGGCGTCGTGGAACATTTGTCACGGCTGGCCGGATGGCCTAGGCCGTTTGGCCATGTCCCTCAACGCTGCATCCGGCCCGGTGGTAGCGCGCCCTGCACCCGAAGCGCAGGTGTTTCTGCAAGACTCAGTCCAGCATGTCGATACTTTTCTTCGGGTCGCGGGCACGGGTTTCGAGCGCCTGGGCACGTGCATCCACACCCCCTGTCCCTGGCCACTCAGCCGCGGGGTGATCAGCACCACCATTTCGGACTCGCGCTGACGGAAGCGTTTGGACTTGAACAGATGACCCAGAATGGGCAGATCGCCCAGCCCCGGAATTTTCGTTACCGCCCGGGACATCTCGCTGCGCACCATGCCGGCAATCACCAGCGTCTCGCCGGGACGCAGGTTCACATCGGTATTGGCGCTCTGCTTGCGCAGGCCGGGCACACCCATCACCTGCACTTCTTCATCGATCGATGAAACCTCCGTGTGCAAGGCCGCCGAGATCACCCCCTGGTCATTGAGCAGAGGTTCGACCTCGAAGCGCACGCCATATTCCTTGAAATCCACATTGGCCGAACCATTGGCACCGAGCACCGGAATGGGCAGCTCGCCGCCGGCCACGAAGCGCGCCTTGCCGCCGGAGCGCGTGGACAGGCGCGGCTCGGCCAGCACGGCTGCATCACCGTTCTGCACCATCATGTCGATCATGGTCGACAGCGACGAGGCCATGCCCCAGGTCGCCGCAAAGGGCGACACATAGGGCGCCACGGGCAGGGCCGTGCGCCTGCGCTGCGCCGCCGGGCAGGGAAGGCCGCGTGGCGCTTGAAATCGATCACGCCAAAACTCGGTCCGGCTACCGCCCAGTCGCCAGCACCGTTGCCCCCCTGCCAGCGCACCCCAGCTGCTCGAGGCGCATTGCGGCCGATCTCGATCATCTTCACTTCGAGGCTGATCATCTGCTCGAAACCGCGACGCGTCACCAGATTGACCACCTGCGGATGGCGCTGCGTCAGCTCGGCCGCGCGCCGGGCGCCCTCCTCCGTCGGGTTGTCCCCCTCCAGCAGGATGCGATCCCCCAGGGCACGGGCACGCACGCCACTGCGCTCACCCAGTACCGCATTCATTTCTGCAGCCAGACGCTCGCCATTGGCGCTAGTCACGTGAATCTGGAAGGTACGGATCTGGCCATTGCGCAGCCACAGATGCAGCGTGGTGTCGCCCGGCGCCTCCGGTATCAGCAGGATCTGCCGGTTGTCCAGCCAGTTGGCCTGCAGCACCCGGCCGGAGCCCAGCGCCACCCGTTTCACATCACCCACTTCCAGCAAATGCCCCTGGCCGATGGACAGCGTGAGCGTTTCCACCCCGGATGTCGCGCCCGGTGCAACCGGCCCTGCCTGCATCGAAGTACGCGCTTCGCGAACGGCGGCAGAGGCGGCGAGGCGCCGACGCAAGCGCCTTCTGCCGCTCGGCCGCGGCCAGCAGAATCGCCCGGCGGTCGCTGGCAGCAGCAGGCGCGGCGGGTGCGGCGGGCGTGCGCGCCGTCACCCGTGCCAGCAGTCCCTCCAGCGCGTCCGGCGCTGCAGGAGCACCAGGCTGTGCCGAAGACCGTGCCGCGGAATGTCCGGCGACAGCAGACACCGCGGCAGAAGAACGGACCGGGGTGCCGCCGGCGGCATGTCCCCACCGGCTTGGAAGCCGCCAGGGCAGGCGTGGATTGCAGGGAGAACGCGGCCAGCAGGGCCACAGAGAGGTACGTGGCCAGAACAGGTGGCTGGCCGGTGTGGCGTGGAACATGGGAAACACCGTTGAATGAAATCTGGATTGGAGAAGCGCTGTCGGGATGCGCGGAACACAACACAAGGCCATGCAGCAGCCCGGACAGGCGGGTATTCGGAACTGGCGCGAGTCGTGGACGTGTTCGTTCCCGCGCGCCAGGATCGGTCAGGCGGCCAGGTGCTCAGAAACGGCCGGCCAGGGCGGATGCCGCAGATGCAGCACCAGCCGCGGCAGAGGCAGCGGGTGTTCCAGCCGGTCCTCTCGCGGAACCTCTGTCAGACACGGAGGCCCGCCCCAGTGTGGCCCCCACCGGGGATACAGCGCCCCCGCCGCAGGCGTGGCTCCAGCTGCCGGCCTGGGGCCCACGGAGAGCGTGGAACCCACGGCAGATGCGGCCCCCGACAGCGGGCACGGCGCCCAAAGAAGGCGTGGAACCCGCCGGAGGCTAGGCCCCCGCCGCAGGTGCGATGCCAACACTGCCACCCGCCATGTTTCCGGCAACCCCATAGGCATGGGCCCATGGTGAGGCCCCGGTTTCCTGCGCAGGCAGGCCGGCTGCACGACCGCCCAGGCTGTACGATGGCATCCGCCCCATTGCCGCCTGTCCCATGCCACCGACGATCATCTGCGGGCGCTCATCGCGCCGTACCACCGCACGACGCGGCACCACGGGAGCACGGGCAGGCTGCGGGAACAGGCTGCGCACATCGATGGCTGCGGTATTCATTGGCTCACCATCGCCCGGGTTGCGCAGTACGGCCGTCAGCCGGCCGGCACGCTGCGCCACGATCAGACGCTGCGCCTGTTCGGGCGTCACCTCCACCGTCACCGCCGAAAAAAACTGCGGCCCTCGCCCTCACCCGCATCACCGGGGCGCACCTGCCGCCCGGTGGCCATCACCAGCAGGTTCTGCAGCAGCGGCACCGTGGCATCGTGCGCGGCCTCACCGCGACCATCGGCCGAGGGGCGGCGCGCCGTCAGCAGCAGGTCCACCCGGTCACCGGGCTGCAGCATGCCGGAAATGGAATTGATCTCGTCCACCGAAATGGTCATGGCACGGATGCCAGGACGCACCCGCGACGAGAACATCTGGCGGTCTGCCGATTCCAGTGCGTGGGCAGACAGGATTTCTCCGGGATGCATCGGCTGCATCAGCCGCTGGCCATCCAGCGCCTCGAACTGGTCGGGGGTGACGGCCCCGCTGGGCACATAATCGACCGGCACCGAACGCACCGCCATGTTGGCTGCGCTGATCGTGTCGCCCGGCACCAGGGCAGCGCTGGCCACCACCACCTCGACCGTCTGCTGGTCGGGCACCTGCAGGCGGGCCCGCTCGGCCTGCACCTGCTCGTTGACATACTGGGAACCGGCGTAAACCGCCACACCGCCACACAGCAGGGCCGCCGACATCAGCAGCTTGTTGCGGTGACGCTCGAGAACACGACTGACAATGGGATTCATGGCAAGGACATGGAGAAAGTGAAACGGGCATAGTGGTGCTGGATGGCCGACAGCATCCGGTCCATCGGACTCGGATCACCGTGAAACAGCGCCAGCACGAGTACCAGGCAGATCACCACGTACTCGATGCTGGCCTGCCCCGCGGCAGCTGCCCCGGGACGTTCGGATGAAACGCGATTGCCGCATCGCGACGTTCGGGGTCATGCGCAAAATCCCGGGCCGCGGCATGTCGGCCGGCACGATGCTTTCCGTGTTCCGGAACGCACCGGATCTGCATCCAGCGAAGGTTGTGTTTCCATGCAGACATCATGCCCGCGGCCGCTCCGCTGGGAAATGCGACAATGTCCACATTTCCCATTCGGCCCTAGGCCAGATGGACAGGGTTCGTACGCGCCTCCAGTGCATGACCGCAAACTGCCGGTTGGCCTGCTTCGAAACCGTCAGGGCCACCTCCTCGCCATCGCGCGCGTAGAACACGGCACGCGTATCACCCAGGCCATCCTTGCCGGCCTGGTTCGCACTGCCGGTCTGGCTGAGCATTCGGGCCACCGCCGATGATCCGGTAGCCCCTGCCGCTCCAGCCGGCGGCCGATCCAGTTGTCCAGACGCACGACACTGTCATCGGTGGTAGCCACGAAGGTGCTGACCCGGTGGCCACCATCCACGTGGGTGATGGCCGGCAGCGCCGTGGCCGTTTTGGGGGAGCAGGTTGCCGAACCAGCGTGCATCGTCGGCCAGCGTACCGGCAGCCTTTTTCGTCCGGTGTCCAGCGGACACGACGCCCCTGCACACCGGGCCTCTGCCCTGCGCAGCTCCACGGATTCGATGACGGGGCCATCCAGATGGGTGATGACCTGCCAGCCATCCCGCTGGCTGCGCATCGGCGGTGGTGCATCCGGCTGGGTCCAGGCTTCTTCGAACTGCCTGAGCAGATCGTCCTGCGGGATGCTGGAGGTGAACTGGCTGATGCTGACACGGCCACCGGGGACGAGGGTGTCGGGCATGATCATCTGTTCGTGGGGCTGGTAGTGGGGTGCCGCTGTCACGGAAGCAGGCAGCCCCATGCGGACAAGGCGACAATGCACAGCGGCAGAACCAGTCGTCGCAGGTGAGCGGCACGGCTGCCAGCACATGGCACCGCCCTGCTATCCCGAAAAACGTCGACGTTCGTGTACACAATGCGTGCCTCCTTATGGCTGGTTGGCAATGCGATGATTGCGTGACGGCCCCTCCGCCCGCCGCGACGGCGGGTTGGGGCCACCTTCAAGCCGGTCGGGCGGCACGATGTCCACATCGATCCGGTGATAGTGGAAGTTCTCCTTCGCCTGGTTTCGAACGAACGGTACGGGTTCGGCACGTCCCTCCCGTTTCATGGTCGTGATCAGCGCACCATGAACCAGCTCGAGTGCCTTCTCGGGATCATCCTGGGGCAGGCGATCGATGGTCCCCGCAGGCAGCAGCGGGACGGCCTGGTTGGCAGCACGCAGCGTCTCGGCGGCCCCGGGCAGACGGCGCCCCCTGTTGACACGCGACAGGAAGCTGCGTGGTTCATTCCCCTTTGCACTCGATGCATTCCAGGCATCCGACAGCAGAACCAGTCGGTCACTGAAGACCAGCGGATCGTTTCCGTTCTGGCCTGCAGAAAGCACATCACGCCACCAGCTGTCCATCGGCACGACGGGTCTGCACGCTTGCCGTAAACAGTCATGTTTCAGGCCCAGTCCGAACCGGCCAGGACCTGCGAGGTCCGAAGCGCCTTCAACCAGACGATTGATCCACTGGTTCCTGGGATTGAGATCGCCTGAAAACCTCTCGCGTGATCTGCAGAGAGACATTCTGATAGCTGTCGAGCAACGGCCCTGCCCCTGCCGGTCGACCCAGTGCGGTTGTGTTCGGTGCCGATCTGACCGTCTGCGGGAGTCTCATCGGATCGCAACGCCAGGTGCGCCTGACTGAAGTGCCTGCGCCTGATCTGGTCGGCGATGACATCGGTCGTGGCCCGCTGACCGCAGGTTTCGACATTGACGGAGCACTCGAACGCAGCCAGTGCGCGCGGCAGACACGTTGGCCTGCCGGATGTCCTGATACTTGGCAAGCAGGGCACTGCTAATCACGAACGGCACCAGCACAAAGCTGATTGCCACGAGGACTCGGCCAGCGCCTGACCTCGTTGCTCACGGAAACGCCTGGGCAGCGCATGGAACACGGTATGGTCAGTCATCGGTCAATCCCTCCAGATCCTGAAGGAACGTCCGCCCAGGCCAACGGCTGTACGGACACTGACGGGCACCTCGGCAAGCCGAACCCGCCAGTAGGGGCTGTACATGCTGGCGTACTCGAGACGCGCGTCGGCACTGGCGGGCGCCGGAAATACTACGCGTGCCATCGACACCGTCTGCATGGCAGGGTGGTTTTCCTTCTTCAGGAGGTGCGCCTGCCACCGTCCCGGGTTCGGCAAAGTTGTCCTTCAGGGCCAGCCCGCCCGCACCCATCCCGGTCTGCTCTGCGGTATTGATGGTGTTCTTTTTCCTGATCCAGCCGACGACCACTACATCATCCACCGGAAAACGGTGATTCAGCCCCTATTCCTGAGCCGGTCGAAGTCGATGTCACGCACGGCAGAAAGCCCCTGATACGCCCCGGTGCTCCAGAACCCGACTGGTTGATGAGGTTGTAGGCCCAGGTATTCTTGGTCTTCTGCTCACTGGCCCCTGCCCACGTCATTCTGCTTGCTGAAGATAGTCCTGCCGGCGCAGGCCCGACCAGCGGCCGATGGCATCCATGCTGTCCTTGGGACCCTTGGCAATCTTCGACCCTGCTCCAGCCAAGAGGTACGTTTCTCACGCCATTTTTTCTCTTGTGGCTGAACCTCGATTTACTGTGCAACGAAAGCGTGTCAAAATGCCCGCCAGCGATCAAAGGACGCCTTGTGATCCCGAACCATTTCGGTCTGTCCACGCCATTCGAAGCTGTACACTTTTTCCGGAAGCGTGGATCCTGACATGGGCACTTCGGTCTTCGAGTACGGATCCAGTGACTGGTTGATCGCGTCACGAAGCCTGTCCTCGTGCCGCGCCCCCATAGGCTGCCTCAGATCTTCCGTGGCTTCCGGCACGAATCCGAAGAACGACGGGTCCGTCTGCCTCATGACCTCCTTGCTCAACTGGGAGAGATAGAACTCGCTGGTCGTCGTCCACATGGCCGTCTGCCCGGCTGTCGCGCCTGGATATAGCCACCCGCACTCCCACCTCGACAGCGCTTATGATGTGCATGACGTACTTCAGTCCCTCTGCAACCTTCTCGATGCCCTGAATGATCTGACTCCAAACAGGAATGAAAACCTGTGTACTCTCTCAAATTGTTGACCACCTGCACCAGGAACCCTGCATACGACATCATCGTCGCCGTTCGTCCGATGGCCACCTCATTGAAGATGATGGCCCGGTTGCTGTAGGCGTAGTAATTGAAGACACGCGCGCGCCAGAGGCCGGCACTGTACGCCGCCGCGTCGGTCGCATTGACCAGCCGCATGCGCGCGGTCGTGACCCGCCCTGTCGAGAACTGGAAGAAGGTCAGCATGGCCACGATGACCAGAATGAACATGCCCAGCACCAGCGCCTCGGCCCTTCTGCCGGTGCGCGGGTGGCTGGGCACGCCTGAACCTCAGCTTCATGGAAGTTTCTCCAGAAGAATGGTTGTGAGGAAAAACGATCACTGCAAAAATCGGCTCTGGCATTCGGTGTTGCAGCTGGAGTGCAATCGATGCCAGAGCCTTTCGTCAGAAGCTTCAGAAAGACTCGATCGAGTCGACATTCTTCCACTCAAGACCGCCTCCCCTGAACCCGGGATAACTTCTGCAGCAAAGAATCAGCTGTTCTGATAACCGCCCAGCTTCTGTCGCCAGTTTCATTCTTGAGGGCTCGGTCCGCATGACCTTGCGCTTTGGTAATTGCGTCCTTCGCGCTCTGACCCGCCAGCTCCTGCGCAATACCCAGCAGTCTGAGAACGAATCGTCCCACCCAGGAACGAGTACGTCCCGATTGCCGCCACGCCCACCAGGGCGACGATCACGATGTACTCGGTCATGCCCCTGGCCCAGCGACTTGCGGCGGGAGGTCTTTGCGTTGCGGCGCCATGGCGACAGCGTTGATGGAGGAGGAAGCGGCGTTGTTGATGTTCATGGTTTGGGTGGCCTCGGCCTTGATGGTGTTGAAGGAAACTGCGGGGGTTTGAACTGCATGTGCCATTGGGTTTCTCCAGGTGGCGTGTTGAAAGTGACGCCATCTTGCGCGTTCTCGCGTTTACTCCGACAATCGGCCAGATGGACATGCGCGGATAGGCCATATGGCCTATCCTTCCTGGTCACGACTTCCGAAATGCCAGCAGCTCGCGTGACCCGTTTCCTGTTTTTTGCGGGAGAACCCGCTCACACAGGAACATGTTCACACCGCGTACCTTTCCGATGAACGGCCGGATAGTCCATCTGGCCTGGCCATATGGATCTGGCTGGCCTGCCATTCATCCCCCTGCAGCCGCCGCTGGTGTCCGCTCCATTTGCCCCCTTCCGTGCAAGAATGCACAGGCATCTTTTTGCGCGCGGCGTGTGCAACGTGTGCGACGGCCTTCTCGCAGCGCGGCCAGCCTGGGGGGCAAACGAACCCCCTTGGGCGCGCGGCTGCGTTGGCAGGGTCCTGATGCCATCGAGGACATAGAGGGCGCGGGTTCGCCCTGTCCTGCCCGCCCCAGAGGCCTCGCCGGGACGGAAGAGTCCATGCCACACGCCGGGAATGCATCTACTGACCGGGAGTAACACCAGATGAATGAAACAGACTCAGCCACGCCACCTTCGTCTTCGGCACAGCAGGCTCCCCGCTCTCCGGCCGATCACGGCCCAGGAAACGGCCGCAGCTGAGCGCTGCCCGAGCGGTAAACTGGTCTGGAGTTCGGCGGGTGATGAATCTGCGCAATCTGTCGATGATCGTGGGCGGCGTGAGCAGCTGGATCTGCAGCCCGGCAGCAGATACTGGAACTGGGGGCCGGTGATGGTGGCGTGCTCGGCTATGTACCGTCACGCGCGCAAGAGATCTGCTACACAGGGCTGGATATTTCCACGATGGTGGAGGCTGCCTGCCGGTTCAATACGCCCTTCATCGAGGCAGGGCTGGCAAGCTATGTACTGCACGATGGCGGCCGGCTGCCGCTGCGTATTCCGATGATCGTGACCGACGATTCCCGGCATCGTGACCGCGCAGTCCGGTCATCGTGACCGATGTCGAGTGGTCAGAGACATTGCCTGCCAGGCAAATTGTACGATTGCCTGATCCGGGGCCTTCCAGCCCCCAGTACCTCCGGGAGAGCGTCAGCCTGGCTGGCGGATGAAGGCGTTTTCTCGTTCGTGCAGCGCGCAGTGACTTCTTGAGCACGATCCGCTGCGCCTGTGGCAGCAGACGATCCAGCATCGCGTCGGCCACCGCCGGCTCATCGATCCAGGCATGCCAGTGATCGACGGGCAACTGGCTGGTGATCAGCGTGGCCCCGTTGCCGGCCCGGTCATCGATGATCTCCATCAGCGCTTCCCGGCAGGGGGCGTCCAGCGCCACCAGTCCCCAATCGTCCAGTATCAGGACCCGCGTCTTTGCCAGCTTGCCAAGCCACCTGGTGGTAGGCCTGTGGCCCTGCACAAGGCCCAGCTCCTCGCCCAGCCTGGGCAGACGCAGATACTCGCGTACTGTGTCCCCGGCGACAGGTCATACTGTCCGAGAGCGCAGGCAAGCCACGTCTTGCCGCACCCCGTGGCCCCGCTCAGGATGATGGTGGCGCCGGACGTTGCCCAGTCACCAGGGCAAGTGCCATCCAGCGGGCACGTTCCCAGCCCCCGGCTGGCTCGTGCAAGTCGAAGTCTTCGATGGGCCTCGGGCATACTTTCAGGCTGGCCTGCTTCAACAGGCGGGCGCTGCGCCGGTCGTGGCGGCTGTCGATCCTCGTGCTGAACCAGCAGGGCCAGACGCTGCTCGAACCCCCAGCTCTGTGCTTGCGGGCTGTTCGAGCTGTCGCTGCAGCGCCTCGTGCCATGCCCTGAAGTCGGAGTTCCTGCAGCTGGGCGATGGTTTGATTGTGGGTCACGATTCACCTCCCTGGCGTCAGTGATAGGCCCGTGCACCGCGCAGGTGCCTGCATGGTCCGGGCTTTGCCATGTCCTGCCCGGTTGTGCCGGCAATGCTTTCTCCTGCCGCTGAGCAGGATGTCGCGTACCGCGCGATAGGTGTGGATCTGCAGCGACAGGGCGCGCTCGCAGGCCGCTTCCAGACGGGCATGGCCGGTGGCGTCTGGCCAGCGACAGCAGACCCAGCGCACTGCGATAGCCATGCTCGGGGTGCCTGTATCGGGCCAGCATGCGCTCGATCAGCAGCGCCGTGCTTTTCGCCGACACCACGGCCCCACGCGACCAGACGTTCCGGTGTCCATTGCCGATGTGCACGGTGGCTGGCCGGCATGTGCTCCTCGATGGTGGTAAAGCCGCCCGCCTGATGACTTCTCAGGTGTGCGGCCACCCGTTTGCCCCTCGTGCAGCAGCGCTCGATGCCATGCTGGGTGATGCGGGCATCGAGCCGCCGTCCAACCAGCACATGGGGCACGCTGTAGCGGTGCCGGTCGATCTCGACGTGGTAGTCCACGGTACCCGCACGGTCTTGTAGCGAGCGTATTCGTAGCGAACCGATGGCAAAGGGCGCAAGGCCGGTGCATCGAGGCTGGCAAAGACACTGGCCCGGCTGCCCGGCAGCTTCTGGAAGGGCGGTTGTTGAGCTGTTCCAGCAGCGGTTCGATGGCCCGGCTGGCGCTGCCCAGATCATTGGGCAGCACGTGCGCAGCCCTGGCCAGAATCCAGCGCTCAACCACCTGAACGGCCGACTCCACCACGGCCTTGTCCTGCGGACTGTGAGGCCGGGCCGGCAAGACGGCACAATCGTAGTGGCGGGCAAAGTCCTGAATGCCGTCGGCTGCCCTGGGTTCAGTAGCGATCGGCACGGGCAATGACCGCCCGGGGATTGTCGGCACGATCAGGGCGGGACACCACCCATGTAGTGCAGTGCCCCCACCATGCCATTGATCCAGTCAGCAGTCTTCTGGCCGGGCGTGGCCTGTGCGTAGGTGTAATGGGAGGCGCCCAGCGCCGCGACGAACAGGTGTGCCCCTGCTGCCGTCACGCAGCGCCAGCGTCGGTCCGGCAAAGTCCACGAACAGCTTCGCCGGCGACATGGATCTGGCGCATCGAGCGCTTGAGCGTCCTGACGTATTGCCGGTAGCGTTCGCAGAACTGACTGTACTGCAGCGTACGCTGGCCCACGTATTCGGCCTGGTACTCCCCTGCCACAGCAGCATCAGGGTCATGCCCTGCGGCTGAGTTCCCGGCATCAGGCAAAGTCCGGCAGCACGCAGGGCAGCGTTCGTCCTGTCCGGCAAGCAGGCGGGAATGCAGCTTTGCGTCGCTCATCGAATCGATGAGCGACCAGTCCTCCAGTCCCCTGCGCACGGGCCAGGGTCACGCACTTGGATACGACGCCCTTTGGAAACGCCAAGGGCCTGGGCACAACGCGCCAGCGATTCACCTCTGACGAGGCGGTGTTCGAGAATGGCTTTTGATCATCTGTGTAGTCGAGTGATGGCGCTGGCATTGGCGGCTTCCAAAGCCGCCAACGGTAGCGCAGGTTGAGAACAGCAGGCTGTCTCGACACACTCGAACACCATCGGTCACGATCACCGGAATCGGCGAGTCACGATGCCGGAATCGCTGGTCACGATACCGGAATCATCAAATCCACGGCCCCGGAACCGCCCGGTCACGATCGCCGGAATCAGCGGTCACGATCATCGGAATACCCAGCCGCTGGCGGATGCGAGCTTCGACTGTGCGCTCAGCGTGAATACCGTGTATTTCTGGCGGGATCCGCGCTGACGCTAGCAGAGCTGGGGCGCGCGTCTCCGGCCCGGCGGGCGGCTTTGCCTGACTTTTTCGGAACGCGCATCCATGAGCAAGCTGCCATTCACGACGCATGGTTTCGCGCTGCTGGATGCGGCCGATATCGAGGCCATGATCGATGCACTGCCGCTGCCCCTGCGGCGGCATGCGCTGGTTCAGGATAAAGACCTTGCCGTGAGCAAGGATGGACGGCTCGTGCACAGACCCTTCGTGCATCTGGTGCTGGCAGAACCTGAACGGAATAATGGCAAACCAGCCGGCGGTGAGCGAATGCGGGAACGGATAGAGTCCCCGGCAGGAAATACACCCGCTCCGCCGGACGGTTGCTCATAAACGTGCCGGGCTGCCCGGCACGGTTGCTGCCTGACCCGTGCAGCCTGACGGCCCTGTGCGGTCAGGGTCAGGTCGGCATCAGAACTGTTCGGTCTCGGTCGAGCCCCTTCAGCGCCGTGGTGGAGCTTTCGGCCCCTTCGATGGCGGTGGTCACGGCGTCGAAAATAGCCGGTACCCACCTCACGCTGGTGCTTGACGGCCGTGAAGCCACGGTCGGCGGCGGCAAACTCGGCCTGCTGCAGTTCGACGAAGGCCGACATGTTGTCGCGCGCATAGCCATGCGCCAGATGGAACATCGAGTAGTTGAGCGCATGGAAGCCCGCCAGCGTGATGAACTGGAACTTGTAGCCCATGGCGCCCAGTTCGCGCTGGAATTTGGCAATGGTGCCGTCGTCGAGGTTCTTCTTCCAGTTGAAGCTGGGCGAGCAGTTGTAGGCCAGCAGCTTGCCGGGAAACTGCTTTGTGAATAGCCTCGGCAAACTTGCGGGCGTATTCCAGATCCCGGCTTGCCGGTCTCACACCAGACCAGATCGGCACGCGGTGCGTAGGCCAGACCCCGCGAAATGGCCTGCTCCAGCCCCGGTTTGCTGCGGAAGAAGCCTTCGACGGTGCGTTCACCGGTCAGGTGGGGTTTGTCGTTGTCGTCGATGTCGGAGGTGACGAGGTCGGCTGCTTCGGCATCGGTACGGGCCACCAGCACAGTGGGCACACCGCACAATCGGCCGCCAGACGGGCCGCAATCAGCTTTGGCCACGGCATCGCGCGTGGGCACCAGCACCTGCCGCCCATGTGGCCGCATTTTTCACGGAGGCGAGCTGGTCCTCGAAATGCACGCCAGCCGCACCCGGCATCGATCATGGCCTTCATCAGTTCCGAAGGCGTTGAGCACGCCGCCGAAGCCCGCCTCGGCATCGGCCACGATGGGGCAAAGTAATCGATGTAGCCGGCGTCCCCCAGTTCTTGCCCTCGGACCACTGGATCTGGTCGGCGCGGGTAAAGGTAGTTGTTGATGCGGCGCACGACCTGCGGCACGGAGTTGGCCGGATACAGTGACTGGTCGGGGTACATCTCGCCCGCTCCATTGGCGTCGCCAGCCACCTGCCAGCCGGACAGGGTAGATGGCCTTCAGCCCGGCCTTGACCTGCTGCATGGCCTGGTTGCCGGTCAGTGCACCCAGCGCGTTGATGAACGGCTCTTCGTTGATCAGTTTCCAGAGCTTTTCGGCACCGCGGAGGCCAGGGGTATGGGCGGGCTGCGGGAACCCCTGCAGGTTCACCACGGTATCGGCGGTGTAGCCGCGGCGGATGCCTCGCCAGCGCGGGCTCTCGGCCCATTCTTTCTGCAGGTTCTGGGCTTGCTGTTCACGTGTCAGCATGGGTCTGTCTCCCTTTGTTCTGGGGGTGTTGGACATGTCCTCCATTCTGCCCCAGAAAACCCACCCCGAATCTTCGGGGATTACCCGCACGGAAAGTAGGTTATTGGGGCGGCTCACCGTTTTGGTCCCAGGAAGCGGCAAGCACGATTTTGTAATATGAAAACTCATTCATGCCCATGAAATGCCGTGGAACGCGGTAGGCGCCAGCCGCCCCGGCACTGAAACGGGCGTGAAGCGTGTCATGATGGTCTCGCCCGTCCTGCTCGCCTCGAATCCGAACACTGCCAGCCCTGCCCCGCTCTCAGCTGCCCCGCAGTGCACGCAACGGCGGCGTATCGAGCAGGCGCCAGACGTTCCAGCCGCCGGCCAGCACGATGAACACGGTACTGGCCAGGATACTGCCCGCCAGCAGCCAGGGGCTGGGCTGGTAGGCAAAGTCGAACACCTGCCGGGCAAGCTGCCAGCCCATGACGGTGGCCCCCGCTACCCCCATCAGGCCGGCCAGCAGGCCAGTGGCCGACAGTTCGACCAGCTGCGCCAGTCCCAGCTGCCGGCGGGACGCGCCCAGTGCACGCATCAGGGCCACTTCGGCCACACGCTCGTCGCGCAGGCTGCCCATGGCGGCATAGAGCACCACACAGCCAGCCGCCACGGTGAACAGGAAGAGAAACTGCACGGCACTGACGACCTGGCCGATCATCGACTGGATCTGGGCACCGATGACGCCGGTGTCGATGATGGTGAGGTTGGGCATGGCAGCCGACAGGCGTCGCACTACGCCCTCCTTCCCGGCCGGCACATGGAAGGCCGTGATCAGGATTTCTGCGGCTGGCTGGCCAGCACGGCCGGCGAGCCGATCATGAAGCAGTTCACCTGCATGAGTCCCATTTCAGCTCACGGGCACCGACCAGCGTCATTTCGGATGTCTGGCCGCCGACATCGAAGCGCAGCCGGTCTCCCAGGGACAGGCCGAGCGTGTCCATGATGCCGGTCTCGGCCGACACTTCCGCGGCATTGGGGTCGATCCACCGCCCCCGCGCCTGCTGGTTGTGAGCCGGCAGCTGACTGGCATAGGGACAGGTTGAACTCGCGATCCACCAGGCGACGGGCACGGTCCTCGGGTAGTCCTCGGGACGTACGGGGCGGTCATTGATGGCCACCAGGCGGCCCCGTACCATCGGATACAGCGTCACCGGTCCCAGACCCGCTTCATCGAGGATCTGGTGCACCGTCTGCTGCTGGTCTGGGCTGGATGTTGATGACGAAACGGTTGGGGGCGTCGGGCGGTGCGGCCTGCTGCCACGCGGCCAGCAGGTCGTTGCGGATGACGGTGAGCAGCAGCAGCGCCATCAGGCCGACCGTCAGCGCCACGATCTGCACGGCGGTCATCGACAGGCGCCGGGACCAGCCGGTGAGGGCCAGCCGCAGGATCAGCCCCCAGCCCGGCCGGGCCGTGCGCGGACGCAGCCGGGACGCCAGCCACACGCCCCCATGGCCAGCAGCACGAAGACCACAGCGGCCAGCACGAAGCCCCCAAAGGGCCAACAGGGCCAGCCGCGTATCCCCACCAGCCAGAGCAGCAGCACGGCAAAGGCGCCCAGCGACACGCCCAGCACCAGCCAGACCGACAGACCCGGCGCGCCCAGATCGCGGCGCAGGACACGCAGGGGCGTGATGCCGGACAGGCGCAGCACCGGCACGGCGGCAAAGCCGAGCACCAGCACGACGGCCACCAGCAGGGCCTGCAGGGCCGGCCAGGCCGAGGCTGCCGGCAGCGAGGTTTCCAGCACGACACGGGCCAGACCGATCAACGCATGATGGGCAGCCCAGCCCAGCGTGACACCGAGCACGCCACCGGCCAGCGCCAGCCAGAGCATTTCCAGCCCCAGCGCCCGGGCCAGCAGCCGCTGCGACAGACCCATGGCCTTGAGGATGGCAAAAGCTGTCCAGATGCCGTTCGGCAAAACCGGCGGGCCCCCAGCCCGATGGCCACGGCGGCAATCAGCGCCGACAGCAGCGACACCAGGGCCAGAAACTGGCGGGCACGGGTGAGCGTGTTCTGGATTTCGGGCGACCATCGTCGAGGTTCTCCAGATGCTGCCCGGCCCCCAGCTGCGGACGCAGCCAGGTCTGGTAGTCGCTCATGGCCTGGGCCAGGCCCGCCACCAGCAGCCCGTAGGTCAGGCGGCTGCCGGGCCCGGTCAGGCCCGTAGACGGCAGATCGTCGAGCGCCAGCATCAGGCGGGGCGCAAAGTTGACGAAGGAGGCGCCGCGGCTGGGCTCCATCAGGATGAAGCGGCTGATGACGAAACTGCGATTCCCCCAGCGTCAGGCGCTCACCCAGTTTCAGGTCGAGCGACTGGGCCAGTGCCTCGTCGACGAAGATGGTGCCGGGTGCGGGAGCGCAGTCGATGGGCAGGCCGGGCATTTCACCGGTATTGCTGGTTTCGCCGGTTCCAGGCTGTGGTGCCGGGGTGGCCTGTCTGCCGTTCCTGGGTTGCACGGCAGCACCAGCTACCCGCCCCGGTCCTGCCGCCTGCCCCGGTCCTGCGCTCTGTTCCGACCCTGCTGTCTGTCCCGATCCTGTTCCCGAGCTGCATCGCGGCCGCCGCCCCAGTCGCGCCGGCTGGCCGATCACCCGGATGGAGGGTTACGGCATCCTTGCCTCCCGTCCCACCATGTGCCCACCAGCCGCCGTATTCCCCGAACCGCCCGACGTGCAGAAATCCGGATTCACGGCGTCCGGCGTGACCGTCAGTACGCCACGCAACGGGTAGCGCTGGCTGACGGCCAGCACCGAGGCGAGCTGGGTGGGTGGAAGTTCCTCATCAGCGTTGAGGTCGGGGTCGGAGGCATCACCCCGGTCCTGCGGGCCGGCATGGGGCTGCGGACCCGCATGATCGGCCATGGCCATGCTGGGGAAGGACACGGTGTGCGCCACCCGCAGGCCGGACGCGGTGGCATCGCTGCGCCCAGGCTTCCGGGACAGGACGGTCGGCACGTACCACCAGATCGGCCCCCAGCAGGTGCAATGCCTGCTCGTTGAGCGCACGATCGAGGCGATCGACAAAGAATCCGACGGTGGTGACGGCGGCCACGGCCACCAGCAGCGCCATCAGCAGCAGATTCAGTTCACGCGCCCGAAAATCCCGCCACAGCAACAGCCAGGACAGGCGAAGGGACGAAATGCGCGGGGAGGAAGCGGAAGGCTGCGACATGGAGGATCGATGAATGGAAAGAGCTGTACCGTCTGGTGGCACCGCCCAGCGGCCCTGGCGACAACAGCCGGCCAGATGGAACGTGTCATGAACTCATTCAGCCCCGCGCTGGCCCCGCTCGTGTGCCGACAGGGCGGCCCCGTTGAATCGCGTCCGAAAATACATCATGTCCAGGCGAGGCCGGGCACCCTGCCAGGGCCGGCGCCGGGAAAAGACGGATGATCAGGATAACCAGATGAAAAAGGACCGAAGCATCAGGTGACGGGTAACCCGTCGACCGGCTTAGCCTTCAGGCCCTGGTCGACGGCACCCAGCACATCGGCGGTGATGGGAATGACCCCCACACCGCCAAAGCTGGCGCAGAAGCTGTCGCCGGATACGGCGCACTGGACGGCGTCGAAGTCGGCAAAGATGCCGACCGTGGGACGGCCGAGCGCACCGGCCAGATGGGTAAAGCCGGTATCGAGCCCCACGACGATGCGCGCCATGCCGATGACCCGTGCCGCATCGTGCACCGACAGGAAGGGTGGCAGGATCTGCTGGGTGGCATGATCGCCCGCTGCGCGGGCCGAAGCCTCGGCCAGCCGTCTGGCCCTGGCCTCTTCGGCGGGCGAGCCCCAGAACCAGACCAGATCCAGCCCGGCCCGCTGCAGGTGCACGGCCACCTCGACCCACTGGTCTTCCGGCCAGAGCTTGGCGTCGCGGCTGGCACCGGTGACCAGCAGGGCCAGCGGGCGCCCCGGGCAGCCAGGGGCCTCCTGCGGCGTCAAGGGCGCAACCGACAGGCCGAAGCGGGCTGGCGTGTCGATGCCATAGCCCAGCGCCGCCGCCCCGATGGCCCGGTTGCGGCGTACGACGTGCCAGTCACGCGGTACGTCGACCTTCTGGTCGTAGGCCAGTGCGGCGAGCGGTTCCCGTGCAGAAGCGCGGTCGGGCCCCACACGATGGCCGCCAGCCTGGAGGTGCGCAGACGCACGACGGCCGCACTCTTGATGAGCCCCTGGCAGTCGAGAATCCAGTCGTAGCGGCGAGCCTGCAGTGTGCGCAGAAAATCGCCCAGCGCCTTGCGTGTATCGGCCTTGCCCAGTGACTTGCGCCAGCGCCGCCACGAGATGGGGAATGACCTCGTGCACGGCCGGATTGAGGGCGGGCAGTGCCGAGAAGGCCGATTCGACCACCCAGTCGATCTGGGCATCCGGACAATGGGCCTTCAGATCGGTGGCCAGCGGCTGGGCGTGGACGACATCCCCATGGAGGACATCTTGACGATCAGGATTCTCGGCATGGGCAGACGCAGAAGCTGAAACGCCGCAACCGAGAAAACCGGTGCGGCGCGTCAATAAAAGCAAATAATGTGTCTGTGTAGAACAGATCAGCTCAGACCCAGTTCGCGGAGCATGTTACGCTCTTCGATGGCCCGACGCGCCTCGCGCAGACGCTTGGCCTGCTCGGTGACGGCGATGTCCGCATAATCTTCCGGCCGCGATTCGACGCGACCGGCGCGCATACGAGCTGCGTGCCGTGCCGTGACGATGGCACTGTGGTGATGTGCGGTCATGGCTGAATTAGGTTTACGAGTCGATTTCATCCCTCAGTCCCGTTAAGCTAAGAATGAAAGGCGTGCCTCATGCGTCAAGCGAAGATGCCATTGAAAACGGCACCCTCAAAAACGGTCTAAACTGCAAGCCCGCCCTGCTTTCAGCACTTCGAAACACGATGAGATTCAATAGTATAACACACCGCCGTCTGTCCCTCGCGATCGTCCTTTTCTCCTGGGGCAGTGTGGCCGTGGCACTTTTCACGCAGCATGTGCTCGACATGCAACCGTGCCCGTGGTGCATCGCGCAGCGTATCCTGTACCTTCTGGCAGGCGCCCTGGCGCTGCTGGGGTGCGTGCCGTCCGGCCAGGGTGGGGCGGACGTGCCCTGGCGCTGCTGTTCAACCAGCTGGTCGGGCTGACGGCATCGGCGCTCTGTGTGGCGCTGTACCAGAATTTCGTGGCGGCAGCCGACGGTTCCCTGCATGGTCACGGCAGCCGACAAATTCCTGATGGCCTCCGGGCTTTCGGACTGGCTGCCCGGGTGTTCGAACCCCGCGCCAACTGCGCCGAGGCCAATGTGGGCATGCTGGGTGTACCCTATTCCCTGTGAGCGCGGCCCTGGCCATTCTGCTGATGGCCATCAACGGACTGGATTTCGTGAAGCTGATCAGGGGCGGTACGGCACAACAGGGCGTCTGACACGCCGGCTCACAACGGCACGCTTCTGCCCACGAAAAAGGCCAAATGCCGGATTCATTCACGAAACCTGCGGCAGGAGCATGGCAAATGTGGCTCCCTCCCCCTCATGGTCCCCTTTCAGGCGGTTTCCTTGCCTCCTTCTCCATGATCCCGATTCCTCCCCATTCCCAGCCCACTTCGCACGCACCGCTCATCGAGCTGCTGGCGCAGTATCCGCTGTTTGCGGGGCTGCCGCCGAGGTGCTGGCGCGGCTTGCGGAAGGTGCATGGGCGCAATCGCTGGGCGCGGGTGAAACGGCCTTTCACGAGGGCGACAGCGCCACCCACTATCTGCTGATCGTCACGGGCCAGCTGGAAATGGTGCGCTTCAGCCAGGAGGGTGACGAACACGTGTTCCAGTCGTTCGGACCCGGGTCGCTGGTGGCCGATGCCGCCATGTTCATGCAGCATGGCCGCTACCCGATGAGTTCGCGGGCCAGCAGCGGGCCGCTGACCATCTGGAGGCTCTCGGGCGCTGCACTGCGCGCCACCTGCGAGAATCACCCCCACTGGCCAGTGCGGCTGCTGCAGCGCTTCAGCCTCCGGCTCTATCACCGCGTGAACGAGGTGGAGTGACTGACCAGCAGCACCGCCCAGCAGCGGCTGGCGGCGTATTTCATTTCGCTGCGCAAACAGCAGGGCGACGAGCTGAGCTTTCCCGCAAAGCCAGCGCCACGTGGCCGCCCAGCTTGGTATCCGCCCCGAAACCCTCAACCGCCTGCTGGCCGACTGGCAGAGCCGGGGTGGATCACCGGCTCGCGCCGCAAGTGGCAGCTGTGCGGAGGCCGAGCCGCTGGAACGCATGGCCGAGGGCAAGGCACGGCCGTTCTGAGTTTCTCTCCGCGCCAGCTACCGGCGCAGGGGGCGGGCCAGCGTTGCACCGTCCTGCATGTCCCTGGCATGTGTGGTGGACTCATTCATCGCCATGAAAAAGCCGGCAGATGCCGGCTTTTTCATGGGGACGACGTACAGGCTTTCCTGCCTCACCCTAGAGGCACGCCTCACGGAGAAGGTCGGAAAGCGCCGGGCAGGGGAAGGCGCCCCCTGCCCCTCCCCTGAGCGCCTGGGCCGTCCTCACTTGAACAGGCCCTTCAGCGCATCCTTGGCCTTTTGGTATCGACCTTGTCGTTGAGCTTGTCGGACAGGCCGCTCTTGTCGAGCTGCTGCTTCAGCTTGTCATCGACCTTGCCCTTGAGTTCATTGCCCACCTTGGACTTCATGGCGTCCTTGGCGGCGGCCGACCAGTCGATCTGCCAGGCGGGTGCATCGAAGGTACCGGTCAGGTGAACCGGGATGGTGACACCATGCAGCTCGGAGAGGTCACGACCGCCCCTGGCCGCTGCTGGTTCCCACCACCGAGGCACGCACCGTGTAGTCGAGGACGCTGCGGCCGATGTCGATGGCGCCATCACCACCTACGCGGATCAGCGGCGACTTCAGCGACAGGTCATTGCTGCGTGCCACGCCGTTGGCCAGCTGGAAGCTCACCGACATCTCGGTAAAGTCGGTCTTCTGGCTCTTGTCGGCAGCCTGGTTCTGCGTGCCGGTGTTGGCCTTGAACATGTTCTTCGCTTCACGCAGCTTCTCGCCCAGGTTGATGCCCTTCAGCGCACCATTCTTGAGGTTGAGTGCCACGTTGCCGCCCAGCGAGCGTTTCATGGCCTCCACGGTACCGCCGCCGGTGTTGACTGCCACGTTCAGGTTGCCGGTCCCTTCCAGCATGTCCTGGTTGGCCACGGCCTTGAGCAGCGGCTCGATGGAGATGCCGGAGAAATCGGTCTTGAGCGTGATCTTGTTGGCCGCCGGCGAGGAACCGGTGGCAGCCGTGGCGCTGCCGTTGAGGCGACCACCGTAGAGCGCCGCGCTGATCGGCGAGGCGGTCAGCTGGCCATTGGCGATCTTCGCATTGGCCTTGATCTGACGCGCTTCCAGACCACGGGCGATCAGGTGGCCGATACCCACGCGGGCATCCAGCGTCAAACCCTTCAGGGCCGACAGGTCCACCGGGGTTTTCAGCCGTGCTGGCCGGTGCCGGCTCGGCGGCAGCCGTGGTGGTTTTTGGGGGCCGGGAACAGCTGATCGACGTTGATCTCGTCGGCATCCAGCTCGACGTTGATCTTCGGCGTCTTGAAGCCGTTGACGCCGGCCTTCAGTGCCATGTTGGCCTTGTCGAGCAGGGCCGTCAGGTTGGCCATGGCCGTTTCCTTCTTGATGTCGGCCGACACCGAGCCACCCAGCTTCAGCGAGGAGGCGGCCTTGGACACGGACGGATCCTCGATGTTGACCTGACCATCCAGTTTTGCTGAGTGCGTAACGGCCATTGGCCAGGCTGGCCTGCACCGGCGTGGCCAGTTTGGCGGCCACGGTACGGCCGTCCTGCTTCAGCGTGGCATCCAGTCCCAGACTGTTGATCTTCAGGTCATCGGCGGTCCCACCGACCCCGGCCAGCGTCAGCGCGGCCGCCAGCCATTCCCTTGTCGCCCAGGCTCACCTTTGGCCTGCACGGTGTCACCCGAGGCCTTGTCGCTGGCAATGGCCAGACGCGGTGCCGCCACCGTGGTGCGGAAGCTGTCGGCCCCCATGCGGCCCTGGGCATCCATGGCCAGCCTCGTTCACGTCGATGACCGGCCCCTGCGGATTGAAGGTAAAGCCCTTGAGCTTGAGCGCGAACTGCTGCACCTGCAGCGTGTCGATGGCCCCTTCAGGCCGGCACTGAAATCGCTGAAACCGTACTGCCCCTTGTCCAGATCGATGGAGAGCTGGCCGCTGAGGTTGAAATCCCCCGGGCCTCGGGCGAGCTGGCGCCAAAGCCGAGCTGCAGTGACACCGGCGTCTGGATGACATTGGCCAGCGGACCGGTTTCGAGGTTGACCCGTTCCAGCGTGTAGGTCTGGGCCGCCTGACGGTCATCGAAGGTGACGCGTGCGTTCTTGAGCGTCACGCCGTTGATGTGAAAGGCCGGGATCTTGCCATTCGAGGCGGTTTCGGGCCGCTTGTCGGCTTCGGGTGTGGTTTTGGCCGTACCGGCCCCCGAGCAGGTCATCGATGCTGAGGGTGCCGTCGGCGTTGCGCACCACCTGGCCTGCAGACCATCGACGGTGATGGAGTCGGCCTGCACATCACCCTTGAGCAGCGGCAGCAGATGCCACACTGACCCGGGCCGCGTTCAGGGCTGGCCGCATTTCTGCTCGGGCTGGTTGGGCTCGGACAGGCGAACCACCGGCAGCGACACCCCCACGCTGGGGAACAGCGTCAGCTTGAGATCCCTTCGAAGGTCAGCGTGCGCTTTGTAGCGGTCGGCCACGAAGCCGGCAATCTGCGGCTTGAAATAGTTGACATCGACAAACTGACCGCAATGGCTGCCACGACCACAAGGCCCAACAGTACGCCAACGGCGATCGACAACTTCTTGATCATGACTGGACTCCAATCAGTGAATTCAGACGCCCGGCAAGCGTGAACACCCCCTCATCCACCGGCACCGGCTGCGCCCTGCGCCTGCAGGGCCGCCAGCAGGCGGTGCAGGTGCTCGGCCCAGGGCAGCACGGCCCCGTAGAACAGCACTTCATCCCCGGCCGTGACCAGCAGCGTGGGAAAGGTTTCCACGTCGAGGTCACCCACCAGGTCGGCATCGTCTTCCACATCCAGCCAGACGAAGGCGCTGTCGGAATGACGGCTGGCCTCCCCGGCCAGCACGGCGCGGTAGTCACGACAGGGTTCCACCAGTCTGCACAGGCAGCTCACCACCATGCGAACCGTACCGGCCGGACGGTGGACCAGATCAGGGGAATCGGACATGCAGCGCGACAGGGGCCCGGGAGGAGAAAGACGCAAAGCCATGGATGAATGGTGCCATGCCGGCTGGATACGTGGGAAGTGGGAAGGCCGGACGGACACTGCCCGGGATTATAGAGCGTGTCATTGACCGTGTTTTGGGCGCCCCGTCCCTGTGCAGACCACTGGCGCGCGCGCCCATCCTGCCGCGCCAGCCGCCCGAACGGCCCGATGATGCGCCGCCGCCACAGATCGGCGACAAAGACGCGCGCCACTGCACGAAACGTGATGGATTCGACAGACAACTTCGCCCGCGGCACGGATGATCACGGGATTGCGTACAAGGCGATCCCGCTCATGGAGGCCAAACAGTTTCTGACCCCCCCTGTAGATGTCGATGGCAGCCGTCTGGCCTTCGTGGGCCCGATCGAGCCGGGACGCGAGGCCGAAACCTTCGCGACGCTGCTGACCTTCACCACCTTTGCCGAGCGGTCCGCCGCCGTCATCGACGAGGCCTATGCCACGGCCTGCGCCGGCACCGGCGCGGCCAGCCGTCTCGACGAAGACCGCTGGTACGACATCGCCCGCGAATACTTCGAGGAGTACCTGGAGCAGCTCAGCATCGCATCGGCCGATGAACTCAACAGCCACCTGCACTGGCTGGACGTGCGCTTCTTTGCCCGCCACCCGGGCTGCGAGGGCGCCCGGATGATGATCGAACGTTTTCTGGTCACCCGGGGCGGGCCGCTGCACTGAGCCACCGCTGCCCTTGCCCGACCGCCGGCGTTCCCTTGCGGAACGGACGGCGGTTTTTCATGGAGGCCACCGGGGGTCTTGAAACGCCACCGGCCATCCCTATCTTCGAAGCACGGGCGCCGAAACGCCGGGCCCGTGAATCTCATCAGCTTGAACTTCGAGGATAGAAACCATGAACCAGTTTGATTTTTGCTCCGCTGTACCGCTCCGCCATTGGCTTCGACCGTCTGGCCCGCATGCTGAACAATTCGATGCGCAACGACTCGCAGCCGAGCTACCCGCCCCTACAACATCGAGATTGCCGGCGAGAACGCCTACCGCATCACGATGGCCGTGGCCGGTTTCGACCGCTCGGAAATCGAGATCGAGGTGGAACAGGACGGCCTGAAGGTGACCGGCCGCAAGCGTCCGCAGGAAACCCAGCCCACCTACCCTGCACCGCGGCATTGCCGCGCGTGATTTCGCACCGCTTCCAGCTGGCCGAGCACGTCCGCGTGACGGGCGCCTCGCTCAACAATGGCCTGCTCGACATCGACCTGGTGCGGGAAATTCCGGAAGCCGTGAAGCCGCGCCGCATCGACATTCGCGACGGCGCCAGCATTGCCGCGCCTCAGGCCGAAGTGCTGGAAAACCAGGCCGAACCGAAAGTCGCCTGATACCGCCCGGTCCCACCTCGTACGGCCTGAATGTCACACCAGACAGGGGCTGACGGCCCTGTCTGCGCCATGACTGGCTGATCGTTCTGCTGCTGATATCGATCAAAAATGGGTGTAATGACAGGGCCGTTCGGGGTGGTGTCAGTCCAGCGGCACACGACGCAAAAAGCGGATCCCGTGAAGGTCCGGCTTTTTGCGTCCGTCAGTGCGGTCCGTCAGCGCGTTTATGGACTCATTCCGCTCTCGGCACTCATTCGTCCCCGCGCCCCCGGTCCCGGCCGGCAGCCGGGGCGCCGCAGAACAAGAGGCGCACTGCACAGACAGGGCAGGCGACCTCGCCCGGCAGAGCAACGCCGGGCCATTTCCGGCATCAGGCGCCGTTGTTGATCAGCTCGGCACGCAGGCGGTCACGCGCGAGTTCTTTTCGGCGTTGGTGAGCTTGCCATGGCCCAGATCGGCATAGATGTGGTGAATGAGCAGGCGGTCGAGCGCTGCATCGATGCGGCGGCTGGTGGGATCGACCTCGGAGCACAGGCCAGCCTGCTCCTCGACGAACACCTTGACCGACTCGATGATCTGCTGGCGGCTTTCGTCGTCCAGCGGCGTGTGCTCGTTGCGCAGGCCCGGATAACCCGAGGCCGACGACGATGCCTGATAGCCCCCGGCAGCCGGCGTTGCGCCCACGGCGGTATTGACCAGCCCGCTGGCATAGGAGGCCGGCTGGCTGTATTCGTAATCGCCCCCGCCGGGTGGCACGGCCGGCGGCACATAGCGCATGACGGCGGAGAGATCGTACACCCCCAGGCGGGCCACACGGTCGGCCCGGCTGGTGATTTCGAAGCTCTGGCGGTGCGAAACACCCAGCTCGGTATCCTCAACGCCGATGACGGCGATGCGCACGCCCTTTTTCTGGGCCATTTCGATACCGATGGCGAAGTCGCCATCGCCTGTAACCAGAGCAGCATCGGAAATTGCGCCGTTACTGGCCAGCTCGATCAGATCGGTGACGATGAGCGAATCGACGCCACGCTGCTGGCCGGCGGCATTGACGATGCCGAGCGAAAATGCACGTCGGGCAGCTCGGCAATGGCCCGCTGCTGCGGTGACAGGCCACTGGCCATGACACCGTCGTACCAGTAGACGCGCAGCAGCTCGCGGGTGGTCAGGCCCAGTGCGGTGCGGGTCTTCTCCAGCAGCAGGTTGATCAGCGCTGCCGGATTCATCACTTCAAGGTGGTGTCTTTTGGTCGAGGCGCGCTCGCTGACGATTTCTGCCGACTGATGCAGCAGATAGCCAGCATCCACCATGACAACAAAACGATCCATGTCGAGAGATTCCATTAAGAAAGTAATTAACCAGTGCCGCCCCCGATGAGGCAGCTGGAGCGGGTTGAGCCTGCACCGGCATCCGACCCTGTTAAATGATTCAGTATAACCTGACGGTTCCCGACTCGATCGGGACACCTGGCCAGGGACAACCGTGGCCACCGCGGCGTTCCCGTAACGGGACGCCAGCGGCAACCGGTCTGGGTCATCCTCCCGGCGCGGCAGACGAACCCCAGGAACCCGCCCCGCCGAAGCAGGAGTGACCACGACTGTTGCATCATGAACACAGTCTGCTGGATGCTGGACCGCAACCCGCCCCTGCCATGCAGGCCACCGGCAACGGGTCACTGTCATCCAGTGGGGAAATACCGCGTTGCCAACGGGGCAGGCTGATCCATGTCAAGCGGACAGGGAAGTGAGGGCAGGCAGGGTACTTGAGAGATGGACTGGAGGTGTTTGGGGCAGGTGTCGGCACGAAAGCGACAGATGGGGTGGGCGGATCTTTAGAGTGCATGGAAACCTTCATCTCCGCACTGCCCCAGCCGTAGGCTGACAAGATGCATTGCACAGGCAAGACTAACTGGTATCCCCCACACTCGGGGTAGATGACACCGTCGAGCGTTGAATGGCGGTAGAGTCGGGGGCCGAGAATTGAGGGCGGCTCACGGCCGAGGCGCGCGCCTGCTCGGGCCAGCGGTAGTCCGAACGTTGCAGGCTCTGGAAAGGGGACGGTGTTGAGGCCGAACAGGCAGGTGCTGAGCTGGAGCACGACGTGCGCTGCCGTGGAATAGCGGGAGGTCACAGCTGGACCTCCTGAGGAGTGGGAGGATTGCCGTCGCGCAGGCGGGCGACGCCTACAACACAACGTAATCTCTATCGCCAAACATCGTTATTTGAAACAATTTGACTGCCATCAAACAACGAGGTCGCAACGAATGGCATCTCTTACCTTGGAGCCTGCAGATCAGTGGGCCAACATCACACGACAGCTTGTTCAACAGCACCCCTCACGCCTGCATTGATCCATGACGCAGCGATGATTTCCCGGGATCGCCTTGGAGCACTGGATCTGGCGATGAGAAAGTGGGCTTCCCTCTTACCGAGATCAACCCTCCTGCAACAGTCATCGGCTACATGTTCGAGAAGCTGTTCGCCAAAAGAGCTAGCTGTACGCTTGCCGGGAGCATGGCGCGGTGGCGCGGGATCAGAAAAAGACCCACATTGTCTCCAGAACGAGTCGCCCTCGGTGGAAATGAAGACCTCTGGGCAGTTGGGATATCGGATTTACGGCAATCGTAGCTATGGGCGCGTTTGAGAACGCCGACACAGCGAAGAAAGACAAATCTGGCTTCTACATCACTGTCAATTTCTACGGCCAGACGCTGACGCTGCTGAGATTCGGCTGGATTGATTCTACCGACTGGCGGTCCCAGAAGTCACCCTACAGGCCGAGATGGCTGGATTGCCGCCAGAGGTGTATCAATATAAGCTGTTGCGGATTGAAGGCCATATATTCTCAATGGCCCCGTGCAACTGGTTGAAGGCATCGGGCAAAAGGCAGCTGAAGAATTGGCTGCTGGTAGTGTCCGTACGATCAGCGACTTGATTCGAGCGATGGATCTACCGCCCAGATACCAAAAATATCAAGTCACCGCTCGCCAGCAGTATCAGGGCCTGTACTAGAACAGTAACGCGGATTGTCGAAGGAATCTTCAATCCCGCTCTGCTGGCGGCACAGTAGTCGTCCTGAACTCAAAGCCTATTGAATAGCGCCCCAACGCAAAAACAAGCAACAATGTAGAACCCGATCCGAGGAATGGGTCAAGCACAATTCCATCACGGGCGAAAACCTTGACTGGCACGTTCGCAGAGATCAAGCGGAAACCGAGCCGGATGCGGGGTGCGCTCTTTCGATGCGCGCCCTTCGCCAGAAGTCACCTTGGCGATTTGCCATACATCCGACGGATTCTTTCCCAAATCGTATTGCAGCGAAGCTTGCCATTCTTCTTTGATTCGGGTACGCCACATCTGGATCACGGATATCGTCGAGATTGAAGCAATAGTTTTCGGCATCCTTGACGTACCAGCAGCTTCTCGTTCCGAGGCGAAAGAAACTTCTTTGCCGCGACACCAGCACCATAGTTCCAGACGATTTCTTGCTGCAAGAAGAAAGTCACACGATTCCACAACAGGTACGGGATCGGAATGGACTTGGCACGATCAGCCAACGCCACATATCCCACGTTGAGCAGCAGCGCGCCATTAGCAGCCGTGGCGCGATGAATCTTTCAATCCAGTCAGCGCACCAATCGATGAATTCCCTCCATAGGTCGTACCTTTTCGTACCCTTTCCGATGTTGTACGGCGGTGACGTAAAAGTCAAGTCGATTGATCCATGCGGAAGCTGGGCCAGCAGGTCGCGGCAGTCCCCTTGTAGATGCGCATAGCGAAATCGCCCTCGATACTCGAGGCTCGCCAAGAGCCGCCAGCAGTCTCTCGAACCTTGCTTGCCCTCAGTGTAGTAACAGAGTCGCCCCGCTCGACCGGGTACCTAGTGACCACAGCTGATTCATCAATTCGTTGTCCATCGTTAGCATCTAAATCGTATTCGCGGACTGGCGCAACCAAAAGCAGCAGCATAAGACGCAAGCTGGCGACCTGTACACGACCATCGCAGCATACCGATGGTGGCGAATTATCACGAAGAAGAAAGCCCCAACTGAACAGGGCTTTTTCATCATTTTCAAACTCTCTGCATGCCCACTAAACTACTTTAAACGCTTGTTTTATTGGCGGAAGCGGTGAGATTCGAACTCACGGACCGTTGCCGGTCGGCGGATTTCAAGTCCGCTGGGTTAAACCACTCCCCCACGCTTCCGGATGGTTTTGCCGGACCGGAGATGGCTCCGCAAACCCTCAGGCCTCGAGGATGTCGGCACATGCGCGACGGGCCCGGCGATGGTGCACAGGGCGTACCCCTGCAGGCAGGAAACGCCACTGGCGAAGCGGCCATTCTGCCCGAAGCCGGCCTGATCGACACAGGCAGGGCGCTATCATCACAACGTCCACGGGTTGATGCGCCATCTGCATCAGCGCCGCTCCATCCCGCGCCCCCATGACAGAACCGACATCCGCCGCTTCTTCCCTCCCGCCCGCTCCTGGTGCGCTTCTGGCGCCATGGGCGACCTGGTGCTGGTCCAGCCGATGATCCGGCTGCTGAGCGAGCGCTTCGGCGCCCCTGTGGACATTCTGTCGGCCGGCGGCTGGGTGCGTCCGCTCTACGAGGCCAGCCCGGTGTGGGTGAGATCTTTCCTGCTGAAGAAGCGCAAGCTGCCCTGGTGGCTGAGCGCCGAAACGCGCGCTGCTGGCAGGACTGCGTGCCGAGGGACCACGCCCGGTGTGGTACTGCGACTTCGATGAAGCTGCTGCCCCTGCTGTCCCGCGCAGGTCTGGGTGATGACTGCGTGGTGCGCGCCCGGGCGGTGGGCATGCGTGATGGTGAGCATCTGGTGGATTTCCACCAGCGTGTGGCGTCAGATGCCAGAAAGGTTTGCGGCGTGGACGGCATTCCGTTCCCAAACCCGCACGGCGGGGTTGACGTCCCGAGTCCGACTCCCAGTCACTCTCGGCCCAATCTCAGCCCAACTCCCAGCCCAACTCCCAGCCCAACTCCCAGCCCAACTCCCCAGCCCTAACTCCCAGCCCAATTCCCGGCCACCGACGGGGAACACGCCCGTGAGCGCACATGAGGGCTGGCTCAGCGCGGGATGAGCACGTTTCCCAGGCCATGCAGGGATCCCACCCTGCACACTTCCCGCCATGCAGGCCGAGGTGAAAGGCTGGCTGGGTAGCCACCAGTGGCTGGGCAAACCGCTGATTCTGGTGCAGGCGGGCAGCCAGCGCACCATGCGCACGGGTGTGCGCCGCCGGATGAGCACCAACACCAAGTGGTGGCCCGAGGAAAACTGGGCGGCGGTGATCCGCATGCTGGCCAAACGGCACCCTGAGGCAGTAATTCTGCTGGTGGGGGCACCGCCCGAGGCAGACCCTGAATGACGAGCTGCTGCAGCGGGCGGTGTGTCCCAGTGCCTTCAATGTAGCCACGGAGCTGCCCAGTTCCGCGTCTGCTGGCCCTGCAGAGCGCGCAGCCGGCATGGTCACGGTGGACACGGGGCCGGGTCATACGGCTGCGGCCGTGGGCTGCCCGCTGGTGGTGCTGTTCGGTGTGGCCGATCCGGTGGAAATCCGGCCACGTGGGGGCAGTACGCCCGTACATGTACTGCAGGCCTTCCGTGAGGGCCGGCCCGACATGACGGCCATCACGGTGGCAGAGGTGACGCAGGCGTGGGATCGGCTGCCGCTGCGCTGCGGGAGCAAACGCTACCTGATGGCCTGGTACCTGCGGGTACCAGGCACGGTGGACCGCTCTATCCCTTCAGGTCGAAGGCTGGCCACGGCAGGCGCCCTTCGGTGAAGTCCTGCAGCCAGTGCACGGCGATCTGGGTTTTCACATCCAGCAGGCGGTGGGCACGCAGTTCGTCCACCAGCCAGCCGAGCGTGACCCATTCGGTTTCGACGAACTCGCCCGCATCCAGCGAGCGTTCGACCTTTTCGAGGTCACGTGCCAGGTAGATGTCCATCACCTCGTCGGCAAAGCCGATGGCGAGGTGGATGCGGGTGAGATGCGCCCAGCTGTGCGCCCGGTAGCCGGTTTTCCTCGATCAGCTCGCGACGGGCGGTGGTGAAAGCTGTCTTCGCCCGGATCCTTCTTGCCGGCCGGAATCTCGATGTAGACGTTGCCGGGGCCGTAGCGGAACTGCCGCTCGATGAGCACCCCTGCCCTCGCTGTCCAGCGGCACCATGGCGGCCGCCCCGGGTGCATGACGAACTCTCGGGTGTTGGTGCTGCCGTCGGGCATGCGGGCGGTGTCGCGCCGCACCTTCAGAAAGCGTCCCCTGATAGACCAGCTCACGTTTCAGGGTGGTTTCAGCCAGGCCCCGGATGCGTACGGGCGACGGCGGGGTCGATGTGATCGGGAATGCTGCTGGTGACATCCAGCACCGGCTGGGTGATGAAAGGCGTGTTTTCTGGCTGGGACATCGTGGTTTCCTGGGTTGTCGAAGCATTCTGCCAGATGATCGCCCTGGGAGAGCTTCAAAAAGAGCCGCGAACACCCCGGCCCCGGAATCGGCGCGCGCCAGAGGGCCTCCTGCCGGCAACTGCGCCGTTTGACGTTAACTGTCGGGCGCGAGAATCGGGGAGACGCGGAAGGCTCCATGCCGGCAATGGGTATCGGGGGCACCAAAGTGGCGCAGGATGTCTTCCGTGACGCAAGATAAGTGCCACAGGCCAGTTCCTGTGGCGCCCGAACGCAGAAACGCCGGACAGATGGAAACGGTGTCCAGTCTGTCCGGCGTTACCGGGAAGACAAAGGGGCGTTGCCCCGGTCAGCCCAGATTCGAGGCGCTGCGCACGGCAGCGATGCACAGAGCCATCAGCGACCCGGGCATGATGCCCAGCAGCAGCACGGCAGCGCCGTTGGCCATCATCAGGGGCACAGGGCCTGGCCATCGACAGGCAACGGCGCTTCGTCGGCCGGTTTGTCGAAGAACATGACCTTCACCACACGGATGTAGTAGAAGGCACCGATCAGTGACATCATCACGGCATACACGGCCAGCCAGGTGTAGCCGGCGGCGACCACCGATTTCAGCACGGCCAGTTTGGCATGAAGCCGATCAGCGGCGGAATGCCTGCCAGGGAGAACATCATGACCGCCATGATGAAGGCCAGAACGGGGCTGCGACGGGCCAGGCCGGCAAAGTCGCTGATCTCCTCGGCCTCGAAGCCTCCACGGGCGATGAGCTGGATCATGCCGAAGGTGCCCAGGGTGGTGAGCACATAGCTGATCATGTAGAACATGCCTGCGCCAGATGCCTGGTCGGAGGGCGGGAAACCTTCACCCGCGTACACGCCTACCACACCCAGCAGCACGAAGCCGACCTGCGAGATGGTGGAATAGGCCAGCATGCGCTTGAGGTTGCTCTGGGCCACAGCCACGATGTTGCCGATGGCCAGCGACAGCACGGCCAAAAATGACCAGCATCTGCTGCCAGATGGGGGACGCCAGCTCGATGGTGGCCTCGCCCAGCAGGCGGAACAGCAGTGCAAAGGCGCCCAGCTTGGGACCGGCGGCCACCAGCAGCGTGGCTGCGGTGGGCGCGCCCTGGTACACGTCGGGTACCCACATGTGGAACGGTACGGCGCCCAGCTTGAAGGCCAGACCGGCCACCAGGAACACCACGCCGAAGCCAGCACCTGCTGCGAGGCCATGCCGCTGTAGACGCGGTTGACGATGTCGGCAATGCCCAGCGAGCCGGTGGCGCCATAGACCATCGACATGCCATGGAGCAGGGAAGCCCGAGGGCCAGCGCGCCCAGCACGAAGTACTTCATGGCGGCTTCGGTGCCCTTCATCCAGTCGCGGCGAAGGCCGATGGCGGCATACAGCGACAGCGACATCAGTTCGAGGCCAAGGTAGAGCACCAGCAGGTTGCCGCCGGAGATCATCACCATCTGGCCCAGCAGCGAAGAGTGCCAGCACGTACAGGTCGCTCTGGCGGATGCTGTGCTCGGCCGCGTAGCGCCGCGAGTAGACGATGATGCTGGCCGTGCAGATGATGCCGCAGAGCTGAGCAGATAGGCCAGTTCGTCGGCGATGTACGTGGTGCCGAGGCGTACTGCTGGCCATGGCCATACTGCCAGAGCACGGCGCCGAGCGGCAGCACCAGCGTGGCCAGGGGCCAGGCGGTCGGCCGGCATCGGCCGGCTCCGGCCCGTGACGGCCTCGATGACCAGGAAGACGCAGATGCCAAGCATCAGCAGGATTTCCAGCGCCAGTGCCGCCAGATTGAGATCATGCAGGGTCAGTGACACGGCCATCCCTCTTACTTGAGCTTGGTGTGGGAAAGGTGTTGCAGCAGGTTCTCGACCGAAACCCTGGACGAGGTCGGTGAAGAACTTCGGATACAGGCCCATGAAGAGCACGAAGGCAGCCATGAGCATCAGCAGCCAGAATTCACGGCGGTTGACGTCCTCCATCTCCTCGACGTGCGGGTTGGCCACGGCGCCGAAGACGACGCGCTGTACATCCACAGCGAGTAGGCGGCCCCCAGATCAGGGGCGGTGGCGCGGGAAGCCGATCCAGAAGTCGAACTGCACGGCGCCCAGGATGACGAGGAACTCACCGACGAGATCCGGAGGTGGCCGGCAGGCCGGCGTTGGCCATCGAGAACAGCAGGAACAGCGCAGCGAACTCGGCATGCGGTTGATGACGCCGCCGTAGTCGGCAATCTGCCGGCTGTGCAGGCGGTCGTACATCACGCCGATGCACAGGGAACATGGCGCCGGCCACGAAGCCATGCGAGATCATCTGCACGACGGCGCCCTGCATGCCAGTTTCGTTGAACATGAAAAAGCCCGAGCGTGACGAAGCCCATGTGGGCAATCGACGAGTACGCCACCAGTTTCTTCATGTCGGCCTGCACCAGCGCGACCAGACCGATGTAGATGACGGCCACCAGCGACATGGTGATCATCATCGGTGCCAGATAGTGGCTGGCATCGGGCGCGATGGGCAGCGAAAAAGCGCAGGAACGCATAGGCCCCGAGCTTCAGCGGCATGATGGCGGCCAGCACCACCGAACCGCCGGTCGGCGCTTCGACGTGGGCATCGGGCGGCCAGGTGTGCACCGGCCACATCGGGATCTTGACCGCAAAGGCCAGCATGAAGGCCAGGAAGATCAGCACCTGCTCGGTCATGCCCAGCGGCAGCTGGTGCCAGACCTGGATGTCGAAGCTGCCGGAGATGATACAGGTAGATCATGGCCACCATGGTGAGGGCGACCCCAGCAGGGGTGTAGAGGAAGAACTTGAAGGCGGCGTAGACGCGGTTCGGGCCGCCCGCAGATCCCGATGATGATGTACATCGGGATGAGCGTGGCCTCGAAGAACACGTGAAGAGCATCCCGTCGGCCGCCGCGAACACGCTGATCATCAGCCCCGAGAGGATCGGAAGGCGCCCAGATACTGGTGAGTGCGGTCCCTGATGACCTCCCAGCCGGCCACCACCACCACGATGGTGATGAAGGCGGTGAGCAGCACCATCCACACGGCCAGGCCGTCGATGCCCAGTGCGTAGTTGATGCCCAGGCTCTCGATCCAGGGCATGCGTTCGACGAACTGCAGCGCCGCCGTCGTGGTGTCGAAACCGGTGTAGAGCGGGATGGTGACGGCAAAGCCCAGCACCGAGCCCAGCAGCGACAGCCAGCGCGCGAGATTGGCGCGTTGCTCATTACAGACCGCCAGCACGATGACGCCGCTGATGATCGGTACCCAGATGGCGGCACTCAGCCAGCCCATGCCCATTGTCTCTGTCATCTGTTCCATGATCGGTCTATTGCACGCGGGCCAGGAAGGAAGGAACCAGAACAGCAGGAAGGCCAGCCCGATGATCACTGGCGATGGCGTAGTGATTGAGGAATCCTGTCTGCCCCTGACGCAGCACGCGGGAGAACCAGCCCACCAGGCGGGCGCTGCCGTTGACCATCAGGCCGTCGATCAGGCCCTGGTCGGCACGCTTCCACAGCGCGCCACCCACGCGGCAGGGCGCCGCCGGCAAAGAACCACTCGTTGAAACGGTCGAGGTGAGTACTTGTTCTCCAGCACGGTGTAGATGCCGCTGAAGGTCTTCTGCAGCCGGGCCGGGATGGCCGGATTGACCAGGTAGAAATACCAGGCGGTGGCAATGCCGGCGACCATCAGCCAGAACGGCAGCGAGGTGAAGCCGTGCAGCGCCAGCCACCCAGCCGTGCCAGTGGTGCGTCAGCGCCTCCAGTGGCCGGGTGTTTGTCGAACACCGTGATCACGCCCTCGAAGTAGCGGCCGGTGATGAAGGCATCGGCCGCGATGGCGCCGATGATGATCGACGGAATGGCCAGCAGTACCAGCGGCACCGTCACGACCCACGGGGACTCGTGCGGCACGTGGGCGTGGTGGTCGCCATGGCCATGACCATGTGCATCGTGGCCATGCGCGTCGTGGCCGGTGATCGTGTCGACTGCATCTCCGGTGATCGTGATGGTGTCGACCTGGTCTCCGGTGATCGTGATCGTATCGGCCCCGTCTCCCGTGATGGTGATCGTGTCGACGTTGACGCCGGCGGCGGCGCCGCGCTGGCAACGACAGCATCGGCATGGCCGTGTGCAGCGCCGTGCCCGGCCGTTCCGTGCCCTGCCCCGTGCGCCTCATGGGCTGCGGCAAAGCGCGGCTTGCCATGGAAGACCAGGAAGTACATCCGGAACGAGTAGAAGGCCGTGACGAGCACGCCGCGAGCAGCGCCCAGTAGGCGATGCCGGCGCCGGGCACGTTGGCATGGTGCACCGCTTCGATGATCGACTCCTTGGGTGAAGCCCGGAAGAACGGTGTGCCGACCAGTGCCAGCGAGCCGATCAGCGAGGTGAGCCAGGTGATGGGCATGTATTTGCGCAGCCCGCCCATGTGACGGATGTCCTGGTCGTGGTGCATGCCGATGATGACCGAACCGGCCCCGAGGAACAGCAGTGCCTTGAAGAGGCGTGCGTCATCAGGTGGAACACGGCCACACTGTAGGCGGGCGCCCAGGGCCACCGTCATGTAGCCCAGCTGCGACAGCGTGGAATACGCGACCACACGCTTGATGTCGTTCTGGATGATGCCCATCAGGCCCATGAAGAAGGCGGTGCATGGCACCGATGATCATCACGAAGGACAGCGCCGTCTCCGGACATCTCATGTACAGCGGCGACATGCGGCTGACCATGAAGATGCCGGCCGTCACCATGGTGGCGGCGTGGATCAGCGCGGAGATGGGGGTCGGGCCTTCCATGGGTCGGGCAGCCAGACGTGCAGCGGGAACTGCGCCGAGTTTGCCCATCGCACCCACGAACAGGCAGATGCAGGTGACGGTGATCAGCGACCACTGGGCGTCACCGATGAGGTTGATGGTGACATGGGCCAGCTCGGGCGCCTTCTGGAAGATCTCGGCGTAGTCGAGCGTGCCGGTCAGGTGTAGATCAGGCCGATGCCCAGCACGAAGCCGAAAGTCACCCACCCGGTTGACCATGAAGGCCTTCAGGTTGGCGTAGATGGCCGACGGTTTGGTGTACCGAAGCCAATCAGCGGGTACGAGACCAGACCCACCGCCTCCCAGCCGAAGAAGAGCTGCAGCAGGTTGTTGGACATCACCAGCATCAGCATCGAGAAGGTGAAGAGGCTGATGTAGGAAAAGAAACGCTGGTAGCCGGGATCTTCCTCCATGTAGCCGATGGTGTAGACGTGCACCATCAGCGACACGAAGGTGACCACCACCATCATCATCGTCGTGAGCTGGTCGATCTGGAAGCCCACTTCCATGCGCAGCTCACCGATGATGGCCCAGGTGTAGAGCGGCCCGTTGAAGGTGTTGCCCTGCCAGACATCGTTCGATGACCCACAGCGAGGCCAGCAGCGACACCAGCACGCCCAGGATGGCGACACGGTGGGTGTTGGTGCGGCCGAGTGCGCTACCGGCAAACCCTGCCAGCATCGATCCGACCAGCGGTGCAAAAGGCACCAGCAGATAAGCTGTTTTCATCGGCTCAGCCCCTCAGATGGTCGAGATCCTCGACGGACACGGAATGGAACTGACGGAACAGCACGACCAGCAGCGCCAGACCGATGGCGGACTCGGCCGCCGCAACCGTCAGGATGAAGAACACGAGATCTGGCCGGCCAGATCACCCGTATAGTGCGAGAAGGCCACGAAGTTCATGTTGACGGCGAGCAGCATCAGCTCGATCGACATCAGCACGACGATCAGGTTGCGGCGGTTGAGGGAAGATGCCGACCACGCCGATCGAAAAAGAGGATGGCCCCGAGTGTCAGGTAATGGGCCAGGCCCAGTTGCGAGTAAAGCGGTCATCGTTGCGTCCTTCTCACGATTTTTGCGGACCCGCAGCCGGGGCCGGGCCGGAGGGAGGCGTGCTGGCGGTACCGGCCGGTGCGGGACCGGCAGCCGGGAGTCACAGCAGGCGCGGACGGGGCAGGCGCAGCCGGCGCCGGCGCGTTGCCTGCAGGTGCAGCAGCGGCGGAGGTCGGCTTGCCGTCGGCAGGCACGGCCCTGGCGTCCCTCGGCAGGCTTGCTCCCCTGCGGCACCGGTATCACCGGCAGCGGGCTTTGCCGTCGGCCGGTGCGCCCCCTGCCCCTGCCGCGTCCCCCTCATCGGCCGGCGGTTGCGGCGGCTCGGGCTCTACGGCCGGCATGCTGACCAGGCGCACCCGGTCGGCGGCACGCACGCGCACCTGCTGGCCGGGGTTCTGCGACTTGCTGTCCTTGCGCCGGCGGATGGTCAGCGAGATAGCGGCCACCATGGCACCGCCAGCAGCACCATCCCGGCGATCTCGAGCGGATAGATGTAGCCGGTGTGAGAGCAGCTCGCCCAGGGCCTTCGCGTTGTCGTAGTCGGCCGGCAGCGGCGGCGCATCGGTCTCCAGCGCACCGCCGAAATGGGCCCACAGCACGAGCGCCAGTTCGACCACGATGATGGCGGCCACGAACAGCGCCACCGGCAGCGAGCGCCAGAAGCCGGCGCGCAGCCTGTCGAGGTCGATGTCGAGCATCATCACCACGAAGAGGAACAGCACCATCACGGCGCCCACGTACACCAGCACCAGCACGATGCCGAGGAACTCGGCCTTCATCAGCAGCCAGATGGCCGCCGAGGACACGAAGGTGAGCACCAGCGCCAGCGCGCTGTGCACCGGGTTGCGGGCCGTGATCACGCGGGTGGCGGCACCGACCGTCACCAGCGAAAAGACGAAAAACAAGACTGTTGTGACATCCATGTTGCCGACCGTCGCTGCTCAGCGCGATAGGGGCATCGGCTTCACGGGCCGCTGCGATCTCGGCCTCGTAGCGATCGCCCACGGCCAGCAGCATGTCCTTGGTGAAGTACAGGTCGCCGCGTTTCTCGCCGTGATATTCGAAGATATGCGTCTCGACGATCGAATCGACCGGACAGGACTCCTCGCAGAGGCCACAGAAGATGCACTTGGTGAGGTCGATGTCGTACCGGGTGGTGCGACGCTGGCCATCGGCGCGCACTGCCGATTCGATGGTGATGGCCATGGCCGGGCAGACGGCCTCGCACAGCTTGCAGGCGATGCAGCGCTCTTCACCGTTGGGGTAGCGGCGCTGCGCGTGCGAGGCCACGGAAACGCGGCGACAGCGGCGTCTTCTCCTCGGGGTACTGCACGGTGATCTTGCGGGCGAACATGTAACGCCCGGTCAGCTTCATGCCCTTGAGCAGCTCAAGCGGCAGGAAACTCGAAAAGAAATCCTTGATCGCTCGCATCGTTCAGCTCTTCCAGATGTTGAAGGGCGTCTGCATCGAGACGGCAATCACCAGCAGCCAGACCAGCGTGACCGGAATGAACACCTTCCAGCCCAGACGCATGATCTGGTCGTAGCGGTAGCGCGGGAAGCTGGCACGGAACCAGATGAACAGACTGACCAGGGAAGAAGGTCTTGATGAACAGCCAGAACCAGTCCCACAGCCACTGCGGCCCGATGTCCAGACCCAGCGTGAAGAACGGCTGCCAGCCGCCGAAGAACATGATGGCGGCAATGGCCGACACCAGGATCATGTTGGCGTACTCGGCCAGGGAAGAACACCGCAAAGCTCATGCCCGCGTATTCGACCATGTGACCGGCCACGATCTCGGACTCGCCTTCCACCACGTCGAACGGGTGACGGTTGGTCTCGGCCACGCCCGAGATGAAGTACGACCAGCGCCGGCAGCGGCGGCAGCCAGTTCCAGGACAGCACGTTGATGCCCATGCCGGCAAAGAAGCCCTGCCCCTGTGCCTCGACGATGCGCGAGATGTTCATGCTGCCGGACACCATCAGCACCATCACCAGACAGAAGCTGATGGCCAGCTCGTAGGACACCATCTGCGCGGCGGCTCGCAGGGCACCAGAAAGAGCGTGCTTGGAGTTGGAGGCCCAGCCCGCCAGGATGACGCCATAGACCTCCAGCGAGGTCAGCGCCAGCAGCAGCAGCACGCCGGCATTGACGTTGGCCAGCGCCCGGTCGGGACCGAACGGGATGACCGACCAGGCGGCCAGCGCCGGCATGATGGCCAGCACCGGCGCCACGAAGAAGAGCCCCCTTGCTGACCTGGGTGGGCAGCAGGATCTCCTTCGTCATGAGCTTCAGGGCGTCGGCGATGGGCTGCAGCAGGCCGAACGGACCGGTCCGGTTGGGAGCCGATGCGCACGTGCATGTAGCCGATCATCTTGCGCTCCCAGAGCGTCAGATAGGCCACGCAGATCATCAGCGGGGCAACCAGCACGATGATCTTGATGAGGTTTCCAGACCACGGGCCAAACAGGGGGCCCAGCCATTCGTGGCCGGTCTGGGTGATCACGTCGACGAAATTCACTTGGCGGCCTCCAGCGTGATCGGTCCAAACATGTCGGGCAGCGTGGCAACCGCTGCCAGAGGCAGCCGGCACCCAGACGGCGTCGGCGGCCATGCGGTCGTCACGGGCCAGCGGCAGCACGGCAGAGCCCTCCTGCTGGCAGACGCACCCTGTCGACCTTCCAGTCCCAGCCGGGCGATGGTGTCGCCATGCAGGCGGACCGCCACGTTGCGCGCGTCGGCCGTTTTCTGCAGGGCGGTGCCCCGGCGTACCAGCGCATCGACCGCGTAGATGGGCACGCTGGCCACACGCTGCAGCACCCTCGGACCACGGATGGGCCCGCCAGACCGGCAGCTGCTCGTTGACCTGTGTTGTTCAGCAGGCGTCCGAAGTGACGGCCGTCGGGAATGGCCTGGGCCTGATGGCCTCCTTGCGCACCAGGTTGCGGCGCAGCCCTGGCACCCGGCCGGTTCGACGAGGTGGTTGCCGCTTGGCCGGCGCAGCCTGCAGCGTCGGGGCGACGGCGTCGGACAGCGCACGCTGGCGCACCTGCTCGACGTTCTCGAAGTCGAAGCCCGGAATGCCCGAGCAGCGACCCCAGCACCCGCATCACCTTCCAGCCCGGACGGGCCTGGCCGGCGGGACGCACGGCGCCGTTGAAGCTCTGCAGCCGGCCCCTCGCAGTTGATGAAGGACCCCCGGTTTCGGTGAACGGTGCGATGGGCAGCAGGCAGTCGGCCACGGCCATCAGGTCGGGCGAGGCATAGGCAGTGGTGGCGATCACCGTGGCCGCCTGGCCCAGGGCCTTGCGGGCAGCCACCGGGTCGGCCAGATCGAACGACGGCTCGATGCCATGCAGCAGATAGGCCTTGCGCGGCTGCGCGATCATCTGCACCGCGTTGAGCCCGCGACTGCCCACCACCGGCAGGGGCCGTGGCCAGATAGCCACCGACCGAGTTGGCAGCCTCGCCGATCACCCCGAAACGGGCACCGGTCAGATGGGCGATGGCCTGCACCACCTGCAGGATGGCACCATACTGCGGATGCTGCACCGCCGTGTTGCCCAGCCAGATGACCCGGTTCTCACCCTCGAGCAGCGCGGCCGCCAGCGCGCGGGCCTCGGCCGAAGGTTCGACCTCGTGGTACATGGCAGGGTGCCGGCTGCTGGAGCTGGCCGGCACAGGCCACCAGCACCCTCGATCAGGTGATCGACCCAGCGATGTGGGGCCAGCGCCTGCTGCACGGACACCGGCATCAGCCAGTCCTCGACCGTGGCGTGCATCGACAGCACGCGGGTGCCGTTCTTCGCGGCGTGACGGACGCGGGCCGACAGCAGCGGATGATCCTTGCGCAGGAACGAACCGATGATGAAGAGCGCATCGAAGCTGTCGACCTCGTCGATGGCGTGTCCGATCCAGGGCACGCCCGTGCGTTCGGCATCCATCGAAGAAGTCGCTCTGGCGCAGGCGGAAGTCGATGTTCTCGCTGCCCATGCCACGCATCAGCGCGCCACCCAGATACAGCTCTTCCAGCGTGGACGACGGCGAGGCCAGCATGCCGATGCTTTCCGGGCCGTGCTTCTGTGCGATGTCGGACAGCGCGTGCGTGATGTAGTCGAGTGCCGACTCCCAGGACGCCTCGCGCCACTCGTTGTCCTGCTTGATCATCGGCACCAGCAGGCGGTCGGGGGCCTCGAGCCCCTCGTACGAGAAGCGGTCACGGTCGGAGATCCAGCACTCGTTGACGGCCTCGTTCTCGAAGGGCAGCACGCGCTTGACGCGATCCTGCTTGACCTGCACGACGATGTTCGAACCCAGTGATCGTGCGGGGCCACCGAGCGGCGGCGGGTCAGCTCCCAGGTGCGGGCCGAGTAGCGGAACGGCTTGCTGGTCAGCGCGCCCACCGGACAGATGTCGATGACGTTGCCCGACAGTTCGGAGTCGACCGACTGAGCCCGAGGAAGGTGAGGATCTGGGAATGCTCGCCGCGACCGGCCATGCCCAGCTCCATGATGCCGCCCACTTCCTGCCCGAAGCGCACGCAGCGGGTACAGTGGATGCAGCGCGACATCTCCTCGGCCGAGATCAGGGGCCCCAGGTGCTTGTGAAACACCACCCGCTTCTCTTCACGGTAATTGGACATGGAGTGACCGTAGCCCACCGCCAGGTCCTGCAGCTGGCATTCGCCGCCCTGGTCACAGATCGGACAGTCCAGCGGGTGGTTGATCAGCAGGAACTCCATCACCGCCTTCTGGGCGTCGACGGCCTTCTTCGAGTGCGTGTGCACCTTCATGCCGGCGGTGACCGGCGTGGCACAGGCCGGCAGGGCCTTGGGCGCCTTCTCGACCTCCACCAGACACATGCGGCAGCTGGCGGCGATGGAGAGTTTCTTGTGATAGCAGAAATGAGGCACGTAGACGCCCGCCGCGTTGGCGGCGTGCATCACCATGCTGCCTTCGGCGACCGATACCTTCTGCCCATCGATTTCGACTTCGACCATAACTGTCCCGTCAGATTCCTCAAAGGGAAGTCGGCACAAGACAGGTCTTGTGTTCGACGTGATGAACGAATTCATCACGGTAGTGCTTGATGAAGCCCCGTACCGGCATGGCGGCGGCATCGCCCAGTGCGCAGATGGTGCGCCCCTGGATGTTGCCGGCCACGCGGTCGAGCTCGTCGATGTCCTCCGGACGGCCCTGGCCGTGCTCGAGGCGGTGCACCAGACGATACAGCCAGCCCGTGCCCTCGCGGCACGGTGTGCACTGGCCACAGCTCTCGTGCGCGTAGAAGTACGACAGTCGCTCGAGGCTGCGCACCGGGCAGCGGGTCTCGTCCATGACGATGACGGCTCCCCGAACCCAGCATGGAGCCGGCCTTGGCGATGGCGTCGTAGTCCATGGTGAGGTCCATCATCATGTGGCCGGGGATGACCGGCGCCGACGAACCGCCCGGGATGACCATCTTGAGCTTGCGGCCATAGCGCACGCCACCGGCCAGCTCCAGCAGTTTGGCAAAGGGCGTGCCCAGCGGAATCTCGTAGTTGCCGGGACGCTCGACATCGCCGCCGATGGAGAAGATCTTGGTGCCGCCGTTGTTGGGCTTGCCCGCCTCGAGGAAGGCCTGCCCCGTTGCGGATGATCCAGGGCACGGCCGAGAAGGTCTCGGTGTTGTTGATGGTGGTGGGCTTGCCGTACAGGCCGAAGCTGGCCGGGAACGGCGGCTTGAAACGCGGCTGGCCTTTCTTGCCCTCCAGCGATTCGAGCAGGGCCGTTTCTTCGCCACAGATGTAGGCGCCGAAACCGTGGTGAGCATTGAGGTTGAACGAGAAGTCCGTACCCAGGATGCGCTCGCCCATGTAGCCCGCCGCCCTCGCCTGCGCCAGGGCCTCCTGGAAGCGCTCGTAGACGCGGAAGATCTCGCCGTGGATGTAGTTGTAGCCCGCCGAGATGCCCATCGCATAGGCGGCGATGGTCATGCCCTCGATGACGATGTGCGGGTTGTAGCGCAGGGATGTCGCGATCCCTTGAACGTGCCGGGCTCGCCTTCGTCGGAGTTGCAGACCAGATACTTCTGGCCCGGGAACTGGCGCGGCATGAAGCTCCGCTGAGCCCCGTGGGAAAGCCTGCCCCACCCCGCCCGCGCAGGCCGGAAGCCTTGACCTCGGCGATGACCTCCGGGGGTCGCGGGCGGCTTGCCATCGGCCCCCAGCAGGATGCGCCTGAGCGCCTGATAACCGCCGCGAGCCTCGTATTTCTCGATGCTCCAGTCGTCGGCGGACGTGGGACCTGCGAAGATCTGGGGATTGATGTGACGGCCGTGGAAGCTAGGTTTCCTGCACGCGGGCGTCGATCTGCAGATTGCGATCCATGTCAGTGACGCTCCCGGACTTTCAGTTCCTCGATCAGCGCGTCGAGCTTCGCGTTGTCCATGAAGCTCTCGACCCGCTTGTCGTTGATCAGGCAGATCGGCGCATCGGCACACGAACCGAGGCACTCGGTTTCGATGAGCGTGAAGCGGCCGTCGGGGGTGGTTTCGCCGTAGTCGATGCCCAGCTTCTGCTTCAGGTACTCACCGGCCTTGTCCCCTCGCGCAGCGCATACGGCGAACAGGTGCAGACACCGATCTTCCAGGTGCCCACTTCCTTCGTGTTGTACATGTTGTAGAAGGTGGCCACCTCGTACACCGCGATGGGCGGCATGGACAGAGTAGCTGGCCACGTCCTCGATGACCTGCGGCGAGATCCAGCCCACCTCGTCCTGGGCGATGGTCATGAGGCCATCACGGCCGACTGCTTCTGGTCGGACGGATGCTTAGCGATTTCGCGGTCGATGAGCCGGTAGGCTTCGTCCGACAGCAGACGTTTGACCGGCACGGCCTGGAGTTGCTAGATGTCATCGGTCGATTTCTCCGAAAACGACGTCCTGGAGTACCGATGAGGGTCACCACGTCGGCCAGCATGTGGCCGCGGGCCATCTCGTCGAGCGCCCTGCAGGTGCACGTAACCGGGCGGACGGATCTTCATGCGGTAGGGTTTGTTGGCGCCGTCGGACACCAGATAGATGCCGAACTCGCCCTGCGGGATGCTCCACCGCCGCATAGACTTCGGACTCGGGCACGTGCATGCCCTCGGTGAAGTATCGAAAGTGGTGGATCAGCTCTTCCATGTTGGACTTCATGGCGACACGGCTGGGCGGGGCCACCTTGTAGTCGTTGACCATGATGGGACCGGGTTCTTGCGCAGCCAGGCCACACTGCTGGATGATCCGGTTGCCTGGCGCATCTCGGCCACGCGCACCAGATAGCGATCGTAGGAGTCGCCGTTGACGCCGACCGGAATGTCGAAATCCATTTTGTCGTAGACGGCGTAGGGGCTGGTGCTTGCGCAGATCCCAGACCACGCCGGAGCCACGCAGCATCGGGCCGGTGAGGCCGATGGCCTTGGCGCGCTCGGGATCGACCACCCCGATGCCCACCAGACGCTGCTTCCAGATCCGGTTGTCGGTGAGCAGGGTTTCGTACTCGTCCACGCAGGAGGGGAAGACGCTGGTGAACGACTCGATGAAGTCGAGCAGCGACCCCTCGCGGTCGAGGTTGAGCGCCCGCGCCTTGCTCTCGGACAGCCCCCCCTTCGTGGCCTTGTAGCGCGGCATGGTGCCGGGCAGGTCGCCATCGAGGCCGCCGGGGCGGTAGTAGGCCGCGTGCATCCGGGCGCCGGACACGGCCTCGTAACAGTCGAACAGCGCCTCGCGCTCACGGAAGGCGTAGAGCATGACGGCCATGGCGCCCACGTCCAGCCCGTCGCGCCGATCCACATCAGGTGGTTCAGCAGACGGGTGATCTCGTCGAACATCACGCGGATGTACTGCGCGCGGATGGGCACCTCGATGCCGCACATCTTCTCGACGGCCAGCACATAGGCGTGCTCGTTGCACATCATCGACACGTAGTCGAGACGGTCCATGTACGGCAGCGTCTGCAGGTAGGTGCGGGTTTCGGCCAGCTTCTCGGTGGCCCGGTGCAGCAGCCCGATGTGCGGGTCGGCACGCTGCACGACCTCGCCGTCCATTTCGAGCACCAGGCAGCACGCCGTGGGCAGCCGGGTGCTGCGGCCCGAAGTTCAGGGTGTAGTTCTTGATCTCGGCCATGTTCGTCTCACTGCTCGTTGCGCTCGATACCGTCCGCGTAGTGGGCTTCGCGGACGATGCGCGGCACGTTCTCGCGCGGTTCGATGGTGACGGGCTGGTAGACGACACGCCGCTGCGCCTCGTCGTGGCGCATCCTCGGTGTAGCCGGAGATGGGGAGAGTCCTTGCGGAACGGATGGCCGATGAAGCCATAGTCCGTCAGGATGCGGCGCAGGTCGGGGTGGCCGGAGAAAGACGATGCCACAGAGGTCGAACGCCCTCGCGCTCGAACCAGTTGGCACAGGGCCAGAGATCGGTGACGGACTCGATGACCGGAGACTCGTCGTCCATACAGAACGAGCGCAGCCGCATGCGGATGTTGTGCTGGATGCTGAGCAGCTGCATCACCACCGCAAGCGCGGGCATCCCCACTCGGTGTGTTGCCGTAGGTGGAGTAGTCGATGCCGCAGAGGTCGATCATCACCTCGAAGCCCAGACGGTCGCGCAGGCGCTCGCAGACGATGTGGTGGCAGTCGGCACTGATGTCTCGACCGTGACCTGGCCGAGGGGCGGTGGACAGGCCCAGGATGCGTTCGCCGAGGACATCCTGCAGGGGCGGAAACCAGGGTATCGTTGTTCATTGGCGCGCGATGGTGTTGGTTTCGCGGATCTTGCGCTGCAGCTGGATGATGCCGTAGATCAGCGCCTCGGCCGTGGGCGGACAGCCCGGCACGTAGATGTCGACGGGCACGATGCGGTCACAGCCGCGCACGACGGAATACGAGTAGTGGTAGCCACCACCGTTGGCACAGGAGCCCATGGAGATGACCCAGCGCGGCTTCGGACATCTGGTCGTACACCTTGCGCAGGGCCGGGGCCATCTTGTTGGTGAGGGTGCCGGCCACGATCATCACGTCGGAGTGACGGGGGACTGGGACGGAAGATCACGCCGAAGCGGTCGAGATCGTAGCGGGCAAGGCCGGCGTGCATCATCTCGACCGCACAGCAGGCCAAGCCGAAGGTCATCGACCACAGTGAACCGGTACGGGTCCAGTTGATCAGCTTGTCCAGGTTCGTGGTCACGAACCCTTCGTTCAGTACGCCTTCGATACTCATGGCTGTTCTGGCGGAAACGGGCGGTTGGTTGGGCGGCTGGAAGACCGGGTACGGCAGATGGCGGGGTCAGACACGGCGGCTGACGGCAGGGACGGCATGGCCATCACTCCCAGTCGAGCGCACCCTTGCCCCATTCGTACACGAAGCCGACGACCAGAATGCCCAGGAAGATCATCATCGACATGAAGCCGATGAAACCGATGGTGCCCAGCGAAACCGCCCACGGGAACAGGAAGGCGATTTCGAGGTCGAAGAGGATGAAGAGAATGGCCACGAGGTAGTAACGGATGTCTACCTGCATCCGGGCGTCGCCGAAGGCCTCGAAGCCGCACTCGTAGGCGGAGAGTTTTTCAGGGTCGGGCCGGTGCGGGCCCAGGAGCTGCCGATGACCATGGGGCCAACGCCGACCATGGAACCAACGAAGAGGAACAGAAGGACAGGCAGGTAATTGTTCAAATCCACGTCGTAGCCCTCTCGATCCGATAAGTTGGCGTGCTCTGAAAAACGAACCGGCGGGGTTCTGCTGAACATCTGCCGGGTATCGAATAAGTGATGGTGCCGACGGCGAGGACTCGAACTCGCACAGCTTTCGCCACTACCCCCTCAAGATAGCGTGTCTACCAATTTCACCACGTCGGCAATCAGGCCATTGTACTTTCGTTTTGTGACGGAAGCCATTGACCTGACAGATGTCTCATGATGCCTTTGTTGTTGGCCGCCCGCCTTGATCCAAATCAGACTACTGGCCGGGCGACGCGTTGTGCACCACATTGTAACCATATTTGGCACCCGACGATCGGGTGCCTTGCAGGAATGATACTTGCCGTTTGACGATTTCTTGCCATCGGCACTGCCGCCGGCCTCGCCACCGGTCTTGCCAGCCGGCGCTGCCCCAGCTGCGGGCGAGGAGGCATCCGCAGGGGCAGCGGATGCACTGCCGGCCGGCGCATCGGGCATGGCGTCGTCCGGTTGCGCCGGTGCCTGAAGCCGCACCCCCGACTGGCCGGGCGCCTGGGGCACGGCATTATCGGGTTGGGCCGGTGCACCTGCCGGTGATTCACCGGGCGCCGCCGGAACCGACGAGGACGCCGGTGCCGGCACCTCGACACCTTCCATGACGCTGCTGCCTGCACCGCTGCGCTGGCCATGGTCACCCGGGTGGGCGATGAGGCGAGCGCCGTGGTGCTGAGGAAGAAGACGGTGGCAAAGACGCTGGTCATGCGCGACAGGAAGTTGGCCGACCCGCTGGCACCGAACAGGCTGCCCGAGGAACCGGAGCCGAAAGGCGGCTCCCATGTCGGCACCCTTGCCGTGCTGCAGCAACACCAGCAGGATCACGCCGGCCGCCGAAATGATCAGCAGCACCAGAGAAATGGTGTGAAAGAGATTTCCCATCGGGTCGATCAGGCTCCGAGACTGGCCACGGCACCCTTGGCGATGCCGATGAATTCGTTGGCAACCAGCGAGGCGCCGCCGACCAGACCACCGTCCACGTCGGGCTGGGCGAACAGCTCGCCGGCATTGGCGGCCTTGACGGAACCGCCGTAGAGAATGCGTGCTTCCTGGGCCTGGGCGTAACCGCTGGAGGCCAGACGGTCACGCAGGAACCGGTGCACCTCCTGCGCCTGTTCGGGCGTGGCGGTCAGGCCCGGTACCGATGGCCCAGACCGGCTCGTAGGCCAGCACGAAGGCCGACGCAGGCTGGCTGCCCAGCACGGGCAGCACGGCGTCGAGCTGGCGGGCCAGCACGACTTCGGTGTCGCCGGTCTTGCGCTCTTCGAGCGTCTCGCCGATGCACACCACCGGGATCAGGCCGGCCTCGAGGGCGACCTGGGTTTTCTTCGCGACCGTCTCGTCGGTCTCGCCGTACAGGGAGCGGCGCTCGGGTGGCCGACCAGCACCCACTTGACGCCCAGGTCGGTCAGCATGCCGGAAGAGACCTCGCCGGTATAGGCGCTCATCCTGCTCGGTGGACGGGTTCTGCGCACCATAGGTGATGGCCGAGCCGGCCACCAGTTTGGACGCCTGGCCCAGATACGGTGCCGGCGGGCACACGGCCACGTCGATGGCATCGAAGCCGGAAGCCAGACCGGCCTTCAGCTCGGTCAGCAGCGCTTCGTTCCTGGCCAGACGGCCGTTCATTTTCAGTTGCCCATCACCAGCGGGCGACGTTTGCCGTTGGCGGTTGTTGTATCTGGCATGATTGTTACCTTCCAAAGAGGGGATGGGCCGCCCGCGGGATGCCGGCCGCACCAAACGGCCTGCAGGCACCGGGAAACCGGATGCCCCCGCAGCACCGGGCCGCAGCAGCCCGCACGGAGCGCACCCGCAGCCCAGGGTGAGGCGGGGGATACTCCCATCATTCTATCGCCCGTGAAAAAGCAGGGGTCAAACCAAAGCCCTGCCCCGGACGGCAACACGCGACACCGGGCAGGTGCCGCGGCGGGATATGGCCCGTGCCCGACGCCCCCGGTCCCTCACCCGGTGCATCTGCGGTCAGGCCGCATCCGTGATACCAGAAGGAACAACCGCTGCCCGGCGAAACGCCCGGCACCGGACGTGATACCGTCCTATCACGGGGCGCAGTTTCAGGACGGTGCGCCCTGCTTCTTCTGCCGGCGTCTCAGGTAGCGCAGCAGCTGCGTGACATGGCCCGACACGCCATAGCACATGAAGAACAGGAACAGGGATGCCGGGCGGATCGGACGACACCAGCACGATCACCAGCATCAGGATGATCAGCACCACGAAGGGCACGCTGCGGCGCAGGGTTGAAGTCCTTGAAGGGTAGAGACGGCGAGTTCGACACCATGGTCAGGCCGGCATGAGACCGTCGCGAGTCCAGGCCAGCCAGCCCAGCTCGGCACCGGTGGCCGCAATCCAGCGCGAGGCATGCCAGTCGGTGGCCAGCCAGACCAGGCCCGCCACCAGCGCCGCCGCCGCCGGGCTGGGCAGCCCTGGAAGTAGCGCTTGTCGACCACCTGAATGTTGGTGTTGAAGCGTGCCAGCCGCAGGGGCTGCTCCGGCCACATAGATGAACGCGGCCAGCCAGCCCCACTTGCCCATGCCGGTGAGCGCCCACGAGTAGATGACCAGTGCCGGCGCGGCCCCGAAGGAGATCATGTCGGCCAGCGAGTCGTACTGCTCGCCGAACACGCTCTGGCTGTTGGTCAGGCGTGCCACCCGGCCATCGAGGCTGTCGAAGAACATGGCCAGGAAGATGGCGATGGCCGCCCACTGGAACTCGCCGTTCATGGCCATCACGATGGCATAGAAACCGGCAAACAGGGTTGGCCGTGGTGAAGGCGTTGGGCAGCAGGTAGATGCCCGCCGGTGCCGCACGGCCGCCTGTGGCGGCTCGACCCAGGATCGACCTGCTCGATGCGGTCGAGCATGGCATCGACCAGGCCATCGGAACGGGCACCTGCTGCGCCCTTCGCCCCGCCTGCCCGTGCCGGCGCAGACGGAAACGCTTGACGCCCGGGGGCGCGCCCGGAGGCAGGAAGAACGGCCATTCATCACTGTTCGTAGGGCCGCTCGCGCAGCCATTTTGGTCATGATCCACTTGTCGCCGCGGATCACGGGCATGCCGGCATGCAGGCAGCGGTAGTCCAGCTCGCCGGCGACATTCATGTATTCGAAGTACACGACCGAACCCTTGTGGGGCTTGGCCGAAAAACCGATGTCCGGGAAGGCCGTCTCGCCCCCTTCGGGCACGTCGTTGAGATACATCACCAGGGTGCCGATGCGCTGCCCGCCGATCTGGGTGAGCTTTGCCGTGCCGGCATCCCGCGGCTCGAAGAAGTCCTGGTGCGCCTTGTACTCGCCGCCCGGACCGTAGTGCAGGATCTGCAGCGGCTCGCCCCGGTTGACCGGGATGCCCACCAGTGCCTCGATGCGGGCCTCGATGCGGCGCACGAGGTCGTTCTCGCCGCGCTCGAAGTGACTGCCCTCGCTCTTACGCACGCTGCTCTGGTAGCTGCCGCCGCTTTCGCGGTCGACCACCTGCGAGGCGCGCATCTTGCCACGCGAGAGACGGATGATCTCGTCGCACTCCTCATCCGACAGGAAGTTGCGGATGATGGCGATGTTCGGGCCGGTCATCACCGCTTCCAGCTCGACCTCGCGGTCGGCCACGGTGAAGCGCGGCAGCAGCGAGCACAGCCGGATGGGCGAGGCCGCATAGCGCGTGCCACCGGCCTGGGCCAGTGCCGCCTTGCGCTCGCCTTCGGGCATGCCCTGCAGGCGCGAGCCGATGCCCCGATGATGCTGACCGCATGGCGGGCAAACACCGGGTCGAAGGCATTGTCGACCATGATCTTCACCATGTCGTCGGGCGCGCAGCCGCGCAGCACGTTGGTGGTGATCCAGTCCCGCCAGCTGTCGGGCAGATGTACGTGTCCATGGGCGGACGCCGCCGTGGCGTCCTGGCCAGGTCCGGTTTGGGAAGGGGTGGTTTTTCGCTCATGGTCCCGATTAGAGCGCTGCCGGGGCGCCGATGCAAGCCACAGACGCCGGGCGGCGACGCTGGCTGCAGGGGGCAGTGCACCGGACGGACTGCGGCCAGACGGGTATTTTCACCGCCGCCCGGACGAAAGCCATCCGGTGGCGACTGCTTCGTCCGGTACGGTCTGTGCCGCCCGCACCGGACGGGCACAGCAGGCTGTCTCCAGCACGGACCCCGGTTCTTCGGCCATGAGGGGCGCCGTCCCGCGTGTGGGAAGGCGCCCCCGGCACGGGTTCAGTTCTTCGACTTGTCGACCAGCTTGTGGCCTTGATCCAGGGGCATCATGGCGCGCAGCTTTCGCCCACCACCTCGATCGGGTGCTCGGCGTTCAGGCGGCGGCGCGATTCCAGCACCGGCGAGCCGGCACGGGTTTCGAGGATGAAGGACTTGGCGTATTCGCCGGTCTGGATGTCCTTCAGCACGCGGGCCATCTCGGCCTTGGTTTCGGCCGTGACGACGCGCGGGCCGGTGACGTACTCGCCATACTCGGCGTTGTTCGAGATGGAGTAGTTCATGTTGGCGATGCCGCCTTCGTAGATCAGGTCCACGATCAGCTTCATCTCGTGAAGGCACTCGAAGTAGGCCATTTCGGGGGCATAACCGGCTTCGGTCAGCGTCTCGAAGCCCGCCTTGATCAGCTCGACCACGCCGCCGCACAGCACGGCCTGCTCGCCGAACAGGTCGGTTTCGGTTTCTTCGCGGAAGTTGGTCTCGATGATGCCGGCACGGCCACCGCCGATGGCGGCCGCATACGACAGGGGCCAGGTCACGGGCGGAACCGGACTTGTCCTGGTGCACGGCGATCAGCATCGGCACCCCGCCGCCCTGCGTGTAGGTGCCACGCACGGTGTGGCCCGGGGCCTTCGGCGCGATCATCACCACGTCCAGATCGGCGCGGCTGTACCTGGGCATAGTGCACGTTGAAGCCGTGGGCAAAGGCCAGCACGGCCCCTTCCTTCAGGTTCGGCTCGATGTCGGCCCGGTAGGCCGCGGCGATGTTCTCGTCCGGCATGAGGATCATGACGAAATCGGCACCCTTTGACGGCCTCGGCCACCGGGGCCACCTTCAGGCCGGCCCTTTTGCGCTTGGCCTCCGACGGGCCACCGGCGCGCACGCCGACCGTCACGTCGACGCCCGAATCCTTCAGGTTCAGCGCGTGGGCGTGGCCCTGCGAGCCGTAACCGATGACGGCCACTTTCTTGCCCCTTGATCAGTTTGAGGTCGGTGTCCTTGTCGTGAAAAACTTTCATGTGAAATCCCTGGTGAGCGGGTTCTGTCGCCGGCATGGCACCCTGAAGCGCCCTGCGGCGAAAGAACCCGGAAGAATCCGCCTCCGGCCAGCCCGGAGACGGTCAGTCGGTTGAAGGTGAAAAGGAGCAGGAACGCTCCCGGAAAAATGGCTGTACCGGGCCTGGTTGTGCCCAGTGCACGTCCGTGCCCAGCGCACCGGCGTACACACCGGCGCTTCAGACCCTGACCCCGGCATGCGCCCGTTTCCGGCGTGCATGTCGGGCCGCCGCGCACTCAGAGCCGCAGCACGCGTTCTCCCCGGGAGATGCCACAGGCGCCGGTCCGGACGGTTTTCGAGAATGACCGCCTCGCCCAGTGCCGCCAGGAAGTTGTCGAGCTTGCTGGAACTGCCGGTCAGTTCGATGGTGTAGGCCTTGTCGGTCACGTCGATGATCCGGCCGCGGAAGATGTCGGTCATCCGCTTCATCTCCTCGCGGTCCTTGCCGGCCGAGGCGCGCACCTTGACCAGCATCAGCTCGCGCTCGATGTAGGGGTGCCTCGGTCAGCTCCAGCACCTTCACCACGTCGATGAGGGCGGTTCAGGTGCTGGTGATCTGCTCCAGCATCTCGGCCGAGCCCGGACGAGCAGATGGTCATCCGCGACAGCGAGACATCCTCGGTGGGCGCCACGGTTAGCGATTCGATGTTGTAGCCGCGGGCCGAGAACAGCCCGACCACCCGGGAGAGCGCGCCCGGTTCGTTTTTCAGCAGCACGGAAATGATGTGTTTCATGTTCGTCTCCCGCATGTATCAGAGGTTCTGGGTGCCGAGCAGCATCTCGGTCAGCCCTTGCCACTCTGGACCATCGGCCAGACGTTTTCCGTGGGATCGACCCGGAAGTCGAGGAACACGGTGCGGTCGCGGTACTTGCCGAAGGCATCCCGCAGGGCCGGCTCCACGTCTTCCGGTTTTTCCACGAGGATGCCCACATGGCCATAGGCCTCGGCCAGCTTCACGAAGTCGGGCAGCGCATTCATGTACGACTGCGAATAGCGCCCCTCGTATTCGATCTGCTGCCACTGGCGCACCATGCCCAGCGTGCCGTTGTTGAGCAGGATGATCTTGACCGGCAGGCTGTACTCCTTGCAGGTGGACAGCTCCCTGGATGCACATCTGGATGGAGCCCTCGCCGGTGATGCAGGCCACCGGCGTGTCGGGGTTGGCGAGCGCCGCCCCATGGCGTACGGCGGCCCCACGCCCATCGTGCCCAGGCCCCCGGAATTGGCCCAGCGGCGCGGCTTGTCGAAGCGGTAGTACTGCGCCGCGAACATCTGGTGCTGGCCCACATCGGACGTGATGATGGCATCGCCGTGGGTGACCCTGCCAGAGCTTCTCGACCACGAACTGCGGCTTGAGCCTTGCGCTGTCGCGCTCGTAGCCAAGGCAGTCGCGCTTGCGCCACTCGTTGATCTGGCCCCACCAGGCCTGCAGGGCCTTCGTGTTGGTGCTCTCGCCGGCACTGAAGGCGGCCTCGAGCGCAGATCGTTGAGGGCCGACAGGCATTCACCCCGTCTCCCACGATGGGCACATCGGCCCGGACGCGCTTGGAGATGGACGAGGATCGACATCGATGTGGATGATGCGCCGTGCGTTCTGCGCGAAGTGTTTCGGATTGCCGACCACACGGTCGTCGAAGCGGGCACCGACGGCCAGCAGCACGTCACAGTGCTGCATGCCCATGTTGGCCTCGAAAGTGCCATGCATACCGGGCATGCCCAGCCATTTGGCGTCGCTGGCCGGATAGCCGCCCAGCCCCATCAGCGTGGTGGTGCAGCCGATCCCAGGCGATCGACCAGTTCGGTCAGCTGCTTCGCAGCATTGCCCAGCACGACACCACCGCCCGCATGAGACCATCGGCCGCTCGGCCGACAGCAGCAGCTGCAGCGCCTTCTCGAGCTGGCCCTGGTGGCCCTTGACCACCGGGTTGTAGGAGCGCATCGACACCGTCTTGGGATAGGAGAAACCGCAGCGGTCGCGCGACACGTCCTTGGGAATGTCGATCAGCACCGGACCGGGCCGGCCGGTACGGGCGATGTGAAAGGCCTTCTTGATGGTGATGGCCGGGTCGCGCACGTCCTGACCAGGAAATTGTGCTTGACGCAGGGCCGGGTGATGCCCACCGAGTCGCATTCCTGGAAGGCATCCTGGCCGATGGCACTGGAAGGCACCTGGCCGCTGATGACCACCAGCGGGATGGAGTCCATGTAGGCCGTGGCGATGCCGGTGACCGCGTTGGTCAGGCCAGGACCGGAGGTGACGAGGCAGACGCCGACCTCCTGGGTGGTACGTGCGTAGGCGTCGGCCGCGTGGACGGCGGCCTGCTCGTGGCGCACGAGGATGTGCTCGAGCTTCGAGGCTGCAAAAGAGCGCGTCGTAGATATAGAGAACGGCGCCGCCAGGGATAGCCGAAGACGTGCTTCACGCCCTCTTCTTCCAGACAGCGGACGACGATTTCCGCGCCGTTGAGTTCCATTTTTGTTCCTCTTTTTTTCAGTGTATCCGGCGTCCGCCGGCCCCGACGCAGCGCAGACCTCTGCCCCGAGACAGACCATGACAACGGCTGGTGTCCCTGTATTGCCGGCCCGGCGCGCTCCGCAGGAAGACCTCGGCAGAAGTCTGCGGCACGCCCCACCGGCCCCGTGCATCCGCATGCCTCGTGAGCACTCTGGATGTGGCTGGCGCCGGACCCTGCAAGGTCCGGCGCAGGCGACATCTACCATCAACGCCCCATGGCGACCCGACCGGAAATATCGGGTTTCTCGCCGCGGTCGAGCGCCGGGCCTTCAAGCAGGTGGTCTATACCGTGCGCGACGACGACACCGCGCTGGACATTGTCCAGGACGCGATGCTCAAGCTCGTCGAAAAATACGCCGACCGTCCCGTGGCCGAACTGGCGCCGCTCTTTCAGCGCATCCTGCAGAACGCCACCCACGACCACTTCCGCCGCCAGAAGGTACGCCGCACCTGGGTGAGCCTGTTCTCGTCCCTGCCCGGCATGGGCAATGCGGACGACGACGACACCGACCCCCTCGACAGCCTGCTCGCCCCGCAGGACGAACGCCACGCCGAAGACGCCTCCGACGAGGCCAGCCGGGCCGAAACGTTGCGCCTGATCGAGGACGAGATCCAGCGGCTGCCACGCCGTCAACGCGAAGCGTTCGTGCTGCGTTACTGGGAGGAAATGGATGTGGCCGAAACGGCCCGCACCATGGGATGCTCCGAGGGCAGCGTCAAGACGCACTGTTCCCGGGCCATCCATACCCCTGTCACAAGCTCTGCGTGCCAGAGGCATTACGCTATGAACCCGCATCATCCGGACCAGATGGCGCATGAGGTGTGCCGCCTGCTCGATTCTGCCGCGAACGACCTGCCCGATCACATCCAGGCCAGGCTTGCCGTGGCGCGCAACCGTGCCCTGATGCGGTTCGACGAACTGGCCCGCCAGGGGCTCCGGTACACATCGGCCAGGGCCGCCGGTACGCACAGCCACACAGGCTGGTGGCACCATCTGGACACCCGCCTGGTCGCGGGTGGCGCTCACCGCCATCCCGGCCATCCTGCTGGTGCTGGCCGCCCCTGGCCGGCAGCCTCTTCAACCAGGAGCGCACCGTCATCCAGCAGGCCGACGCCTACACCGAGATGCTCACCGCCGACGTGCCACTCTCGGCCTATACCGACAATGGCTTTGCCGCCCACCTGCGGGGCGGCATGATGCAGACCGCCGCCCAGTCCCGCTGAGCCCATGCGCTTCCTGATCCACGCCACCCCTGCCCTGGCGCTGGCCACCGGTCTGGCCCTCGGCGATCCCGCCCTCGCCTCCGGTCTGCCGGCGCAGGCCCGGTCGTGCCCGCGTGCCACCAATGCAGGCTGCCCGCCTGTCCCGGCCACCGCCGCTGCAGCGGTGGCAACACGCAGCGCCGTTCATGATGCCGGCGCCCATCCTGCCCCCGGTGTGGAGTCCGGTCGTGATGCCGCAGCGGGTATCACCCTGTGGCCAGACGATACCCGCTGGCCCGAACCGGACCTGCTGTTCGCCCTCGATGCAGCCCCTGCTCTCGGTGCCCCGGCCAGCCCCCGGCACGTGGTGCTGGTGGCTGCCGGCGAGGGCTTCGAGCTGCCCGAGATCATCGCCGTACTGTTCCAGCCCGAATGGGAAGAGCTGAGCGAGGCACAGCGGCAGGTGCTGGCGCCCTTCGCCCCCGAATGGAACACCTGGTCCCGCGGCCGAGAAGCGCTCGTGGATTGCCTTGCCGACCGCATGCAGCAGCTGCCGGCCGACCAGCGCCGTCGCGCACAGCGCCGCATCATCGAATGGGCCAACATGTCACCCGAAGAACGGCGCATCGCCCGGCTCAATTATCAGGACAGCCGCCGGCGCCCATGCCCGAACGGGTGAAGGATGGGAGCGCTACCAGTCGTTCACCTACGCCGAACGCGAACGGCTGCGCCATTCGGAAGAGGCCACCGACATTGCGGCGGTCCAGCGCGCCCGGGCGCTCGGTACCCTGCCGCCCGGCGTGCGCGGGTCAGGCCAGCCACCCCCGCCCGGCCAGCCCATGCGCATCATCATCCTGCGTGGCTGGCAGCCTGCCCCGCCGGATCACCCCCACCCCCGGACGCCATGCAGTCCGGTACCGTGCACGTCCTGCCGGCGCCGCCGAGCCAGCCGTCCCACGTGCACATCGACCCGCTCGGTACGGCGTACCCGCACGGTCCTGCCGGTGCACACGGGCCCAGGCGCCCCCACGCGCCGAAGGGCAGGAGGTGCCGGGCGGGCACGCCCCCTCGCTCGCCGCGCCAGTGCTGGGTACTCCCACGGTGGAAGGCATGCCGCTGCGGCAACCGCCCCCTGCCCCCGGGGCCGCAGCCTTTGAAGTCCCCGTGTCACCCGGCGTGCTCGTGCTGCCCGGACACGTGCCCCCCACCGGCAGGCACCGGGCAACCCGGACGACATCCCTCCCGGCATGCCGGGCAGCGTCGTGTCGCCGTCCATCCCGGTAAACGATGGCGAGACCCTGATCATCATCCCCGATGGTGTGCTGTCTTCCGAATGGCCAGGTGCCGGTGCTGGCGGCCTGCCCGCCGGCGACGCCGCGGGCAACGAGGGTTTCACTGACCATGCCGGTGAAGGCCACAGCGGCGGCCCGGGCGGTGGCAGCCCCGGTAGTGATGGTCCCGACGATGGCGGTCCCGGTGATGGTGATCCCGGTGATGCCGGCGAAGGTGATGGCGCAGGGAATGGCCCGGGTGGCAATGACGGCGGGGGTCACCATGAGCGACCCGACCACGGCCGCATCCGCACCGGCCGAACATGCGCAGCCACAGACGGCGCCCCCGTACCGGCCTCGCCCTGGCGACGCTTCATAGCCTGCGTCTACGAGGCATCATCCTGTTTGGTGTGGTGTTCTTCTTTGGCTATGGCTTTTTCGGCACTGACCCAGTACCGGGGTGAGCCCGGCGCGCTGCACACCGCCTTTCAGCTCTTCATGTTTGCGGTGCTGGGCGCCTATTTCGGCTGGTTCTGGAGCAACGGCCGCTGGACGCTGCCGCTGAAGACCATCGGCGTGAAGCTGGTGCGCAGCACAGCCCCGATCCGGCCCGTCCGAGAGCATCGTCACCCTGCCCCGGGCCCTGTGGCGCTACACGGTGGCCTCGTGCTTCTTCTGGGGCGGGCTGGCGCTGGTGTATTTTCAGTTCGCCCGTCGTGCTGCTGCTGTGGCTGCTGCCCTTTGCCTGGTCGATCATCGACAAAAAGGCGCCGCACGCTCTACGACATCCTGTCGGGCGCAGCTGGTGCGCCACGATGCCGTGGGCGGACGCAAGTCACGCTTCCTGCCCTGACGCCAGATTCGGCCCCGCGCCGGCCCCGGCAACAGGCTGATGGCGCGCTGCACTGGCAAGGCTGTGCACCTTGCCAGACAGGGCAACGCCGGCAGTGTACGAATGGCTCAGCAGCGCGTGGCTGTCATGACGGCCCGTCGCTGACACACAGCACCCATGGCTGCACAGCGACTCGCCACTTTCACCGTGGCTCGTGCGCCCGGTCCACGCAGTCGACGAAGTATTCGGTCTGACCATTCGGCCCCGGCTCGGCCACCAGACCGTGCACATCGGTGTGGAAACCCGGGAACTGCGCGTTGAATTCGCGCACGAACTTCAGGTATTCCACGATGGTGCGGTTGAAACGCTCGCCCGGAATGAGCAGCGGGATGCCCGGTGGGTACGGCGTGACCAGCATCGTGGTGATGCGACCTTCCAGTTCATCGATCGGCACCCGCTCGACGTTGCGGTGTGTCAGGCACTCATAGGCATCCGACGGCTTCATCACTGGCAGCATGTCCGACAGGTACATGTCGGTGGTCACCAGGGCCACGTCGTACCTGCGGTAGGCATCGTGCACGCGGGTGGAGAGATCGCGCAGGCCCATGCGGTCGTACATCGGATGCGCCGCCACGAATTCCGGCATCACCCGCCAGAGCGGCTGGTTCTCGTCGTAGTCGGCCTTGAACTGCTGCAGCTCGGTGACCAGCGTGTTCCAGCGTCCCTTGGTGATGCCGATGGTGAACATCACGAAGAATGAATAAAGGCCGGTCTTTTTCCACCACCACGCCGTGCTCGGCCAGATATTTGGTGACCACCGCCGCCGGAATGCCGGACCCGGCAAATTCACCCTCGATGTCCAGCCCCGGCGTGACGATGGTGGCCTTGATCGGGTCCAGCATGTTGAAGCCGGATTCGAGCGGACCGAAGCCGTGCCATTTCTCGTTGGCCTGCAGCCGCCAGTCTTCCTGGCGCATCTCCTTGCCACTGCCCAGACTGTCCGGCCCCCAGACACGGAACCACCATGAACCGTCGTATTCCTGCTCCACCTTGCGCATGGCACGGCGAAAATCACGCGCCTCCTGCAGCGACTCCTGCACCAGCGCCGTGCCGCCAGGGGGCTTCCATCATCGACGCCGCCACTCGCACGACGCAATGATGGCGTACTGCGGCGAGGTGGAGGTGTGCATCAGGTAGCTTTTCGTTGAAGCGGTAGCGGTCGAGCCTGCGGGTTTCCGACTCCTGCACGAGGATCTGCGAGGCCTGTGACAGCCCGGCCAGCAGTTTGTGCGTGGACTGGGTGGCGTACACCGATAGCATTGGTCGAGCGCGGCCGGTTGGCGCCGATGGCGTGCATCTCGTGATAGAACGGATGGAAGGTGGCGTGCGGCAGCCAGGCCTCGTCGAAATGCAGGTTCTCCACATAGTCCTGCAGCCGGGCCTTGATCATCTCCACGTTGTGAGAATGCCATCGTAGGGTGGACTGGTGATGGTCATCACCCGCGGCCGCAGCGACTTGTCGGTGATCAGCGGGTTTGCGTTGATCTTGGCCTCGATGCTCTCCTGGCTGAATTCCTGCAGCGGAATCGGCCCGATGATGCCCAGGTGATTGCGCGTGGGCTGCGGGAACACCGGAATGGTGCCGCTCGATGATGATGGCGTGCAGGGATGCTCTTGTGGCGGTTGCGGTCGACCAGCACCACATCGTCATTAGCCACTTCGAGTGCCAGACGATCTTGTTGGACGTGGAGGTGCCGTTGGTCACGAAAAGAGGTGATCGGCATTGAAGATGCGCGCCGCGTTCTTCTCGGACGCATGCACCGGCCCCGTATGGTCCAGCAGCTGGCCCAGCTCGTCCACCGGATTGCAGACATCGGCCCGCAGCATGTTCTCGCCAAAGAACTGGTGAAACATCTGCCCCACCGGGCTCTTCAGGAAGGCCACCCCGCCCGAGTGCCCCGGGCAGTGCCACAGTAGGAACCGTCGTTGGCATAGTGCACCAGCGCCTTGAAGAATGGCGGCGCCAGCGAGTTCAGGTAATTGGTTGCCTCGCGGATGATGTAGCGCGCCACGAACTCCGGCGTGTCCTCGAACATGTGGATGAAGCCGTGCAGCTCCTTCAGGATGTCGTTGGGAATGTGCTGGGGAGGTACGCGTCTCGCCGAACAGGAAAATGGGAATGTCGGCGTTGCGCCGGCGTGTTTCGCGAATGAAGGCACGCAGATCCTGGATGGCCTCGCTTTCCGGCCCTTCCTCGCTGATCTCCTCGTCATCGATGGACACGATGAAGGCCGACGCGCGGGCGGCCTGGTTGTCCACCATAGGCCACGTCGTAGTAGGTGAAAGCCACCCACCACCTCGGTGCCCTGGTCCTCGATGGCCTTGGCCGGTGCACGGATGCCCAGGCCGCTGGCCGAATCGGCGCGCCAGTCTTCGTCGATGATCACGACGGGGAAGCGGAATTTCATGTCGTTGTCCGGATGGAGAGAAGAAAGAGGGGCCGCCCACGGCGACTGCCCCGCATAATAACGCCGGCACTCCGTCGGCCTGCGATAACTCGCGCACGCTGCGGGCCGCGTGACCTGTGGACAACGGTCCGGCCATCCGTCAGCCCTCCCCGGCTCCGGCTTTGCGGCAGCCCGTCTGCGCGTTAGGATTGCACGACGGTATTATCTGCCGGCCGTTTCCTTTTGGACTACGCCCCGTTCAGGCGGCCCCATTTCAGCCACACCCGTTTCAGCCGCGCTCCGTTTCAGCCGTTTTCCCTTTTCCCCTTTTCCTCCTTCCACTGTCCCATGGCCAAACGTCCACACGACCAGCTGGTCGTCGCCATTCCTCCCGCGCCCTCTTCGACTTCGAGGAAGAGACCTGCTCTTCGAGAAGGGCGACGACCACGCCTACATGGCCCGCCAGCTGGACCTGCTGGACCTGCCGGCCAAAGGGCGGCGTGGCCATGCCGCTGGTCAAGAAACTCGCTGGCCTTCAATGGCCCCGGCGAGGACGAACGGCGCGTGGACGTGGTGCTGCTGTCGCGCAACGACCCCACCAGCGGCATGCGTGCCTTCCGCTCGGCCCACCATCACGGGGTGCCGCTGGAACGCGGCGTGTTCACCCGCGGCCGTCCGCCCTATGCCTATCTTAAGCCGCTGGGGGCACATCTCTTTCTGTCGGCCAATGCCGACGACGTGCGCGCCGCGCTGGAGGCCGGCTTTCCGGCCGCCCGCGTCTACCCGCAGTCACCGCAGCGGGCCGAATCCCACCCGATGAAGTGCGCATCGCCTTCGACGGCGACGCCGTGCTGTTCTCCGGACGAGGCCGAGCAGGGTCTACGCCAGCCAGGGGCTGAGCGCCTTTTCACGACCACGGGTCAGCCACGCCACCACGCCCCTGCCACCCGGTCCCTTCAAGCCGCTGCTCGAAGCCCTGTACCGGCTGCGCACGAATGCGCCGGCGCAGATGCGCATCCGCACCGCGCTGGTCACCGCCCGCAGTGCACCGGCACACGAACGCGCCATCCGCACGCTGATGGACTGGCGCGTGGAAGTGGATGAGCACTGTTCCTCGGCGGGCTGGACAAGGGGCCCTTCCTGCGCGAGTTCGAACCCGATTTCTTCTTCGACGACCAGACAGGACACTGCGAGTCCGCCCACAGTGCCGAGGCGCCGACCGGGCATGTGATCAGCGGCATCCGCAACGCAGGCAGCACAAGGGCCGACCAATAAAGCACGTCATCGTCTTCCACCCCGACACGACGCCCACAGCAGGGTACTGGCCAGCGCGTGTCATGGGCGCATTCGTCCTCGCGCTGGCCCCGGCCGTGTGCTGACAGGAAACGCGGCACTGGCAAGGCAGGCTGCCCTGCCAGATCCCCATAACGGCTCAGAACCGGTGCTGCACCCCCACCGACACCAGCCGCCCCAGGCCGGGCTGCAGGGAAAGGTGGCCAGTGAACCGGTGTAGTACGTTTTGTCGAACAGGTTGTCGACGTTGAACGTCAGCCGCAGCGGTTCGCTGAACTGCCAGTAGCTGCTGAGGTTGACCGTGGTGTAGGCCGGCAGCCGGTAGCTGTCGGTAGCCGTCCCCGGCCGGTTGCCCACGTGCACCAGGCCGGCGCCCACGCCATAGTCCGAGCCATTGGCCAGCTGGTCGTGATACAGCGCAAACAGGCTGCCGCTGACCCGCGGCACGCCATTGAAACGCTTGCCCTGCCGGTTTGCACTGGTGTCGCGAATGACCTTTGCGTCGATGAAGGCAGCACTGGCCGTCAGGCGCACCTGCGGCGTGATGTCGCCGGCCAGATCGGCCTCCACCCCCTGGCTGCGTACCCGGCCGGTGGCAATGCTGAAGTCGGGTTGTCCGGATCGGTGCCCAGCACATTGTCCTTCTGGATGCGGAAGGCGCTCACCGACGCATTCAGGCGGCCATCCGGGGCATCCCACTTGTAGCCCAGCTCCCAGGCCGTGCCCTTTTCGGGTTCGAAGGCGTCACCGGCAGCCGTGGTGCCACTGTTGGGCCGGAAGGAGCGCCCATACGACAGGAAGGCGGCGCTGTGCGGATCGAACAGGTATGTGGCCCCCAGACGCGGCGTCAGCTGGGTGTAGCGGTGCTGCTCGCCGGTCCAGCCGCTGCCCGTCAGCGCACGGGCATGCTGGTTGAAGCGGTCCAGACGCAGCCCGGCCATCAGCTTCCACCGGGTGCTCCGGGTCCAGCTGGTCCTGTACGTAGAGGGCCTGGGTGGTGTCGCGCTGGTAACGGGCCGACCGCGGCGCTGTAGGCCGGCATCGGCTGGCCGTAGACCGGCGCGTAGATGTCGATACTCCAGGGAGCGACCCGCTCGCTGGAATAGCGGATGTCGTTCTCGTAGACATAGCGCGACAGCATGGCCCCGGCCAGCACGGTGTGCCGGATGCCGGCCGTATCCAGTTTGCCGGTGATCTCGGTCTGCAGCGACGTATCCTGCGACGGAATGCGCCGCCACGAGCTGCGACGGGTCAGCGTACGGCCGTCGGCCTGCACGGTACGGGCTCCACGCCCAGCCCGTCGAGCAGGTTCTTCCAGGTACATGACACCGGCCCGCACGCTCCAGGTGTCATCGAGGGCATGGTCGACGGTCAGCTGGTGCACGTCTCCCTTCACATGCATGTTGGGCAGACCCGGCTCACCCAGATAGCGGTCGCGCGGCAGCGTATCGACGTTGCCGTCGATCACCATCAGCCCGCGGTCGAAGGGCGTGCGGATGCGGGTGATGTCGGCCTCGTAGTGCACGACGGTGCGGGCATCCGGCGTCCAGGTGATGGACGGCGCCAGCACATACTTTCTTCTTGTCAACCAGCGAGGTGCGGGTGGCGCCCTTCTCGGCCACCGCAATCAGCCGGTAAGCCACCGTCTGCGACAGCGGACCGGTGAGGTCCACCGTGCCGCGGCGCAGCCCGCGGGTACCGACCTTCAGGCCGGCCTCGTGCCGGGCGGTGAACTGCGGCTTCTTCGTCACGCGGTTGTAGGTGCCACCCGGTTCGCTGCTGCCATGAGGGCGGCCGACGGCCCCTTCAGGAACTCGACCCGCTCCATCGTGGCCGCGTCGCTGCGGACCGCAGTTGCAGCTAGCCACGGAAGCCGTTGATCAGCGAACCGGTGGCCGCATCGAAGCCGCGCATCGTGTAGTTGTCCCAGGTGCCGCTGAAGTCGTTGTGCCGAGGCCACGCCACTTGCGTAGTTCATCAAATCGCCGAAGCGGGTGACGCCCAGGTCCTCGGCCAGCTTCTCGGGATGACCCGCACGTTCTGCGGCACTTCGATGAGCGGCGTATCGAGGGTACGGCTGGCGGCCGTGCGGCAGGGCGCTGCCGGTGTAGGTGCCGGTGTCCTGGCTGGCGCCCACGCGGATCTCCGAAAGCGCCGTGGGCTCGGCTGCGTGAACCAGGGCAATGGCCACCGGGCCGAGGCCAGCCAGGGACAGGGAGGAGGCGCCCAGCAGGGCGCGGGTCTGGCGGGTACCAGACGTGTTCTTCTTGTTCATGGAGGCGGGCCGGAAGCTGAGATGGTTAACAAAGGAGCAGAAGCGGATACGAATGATAGATATTTATCAAATTATGCAATAGGCAGGGCGTGGCGGAGGCAGGGATATGGCGATGCAGAAGGTCCAGACACCCGCCGGCAGCCCGCCGCGTCCTCTGGCGCGTGTCATGGACTCATTCGTCCCCTGCCCGCTCCCGAGGAGGTGAGCGCTTCGCATGGACCGTATGTCCATCCGGCGTGCGATGACCACCGGGTTTACGGTATGATGACAGTGTTGCCCCTTCGTCCACAGGGCTTAGAGGACAGATCAAGTGATTGATTTCATTAAAGGACTTTACCAGCATGTGCGTGACCAGCGTGCCGCGGAACGCGATCGGCGCAAGAAGGTTGCGGCCATGATCAGCAGGAACGCCTACAAAACACTGCGCGTGGTCGGCCGTGGCACGATCAAAGATCGATCCCAGGAAGTGGCCGCCAGCGAAGAATTCAAGCAGGCCAGGAAGCTGGCCCGGGAAATCGTCAGACGCCCGAGTGACACCGGCAGGTTCATCATGTTTGCCCTGCTGATCGTCCCGATTCTCGTGGCAGGATTCATGGCCTGTCACATCCATCCGGTACTCTCACAAGCTCCATCGTTACGAAGGCCGGTATCTTTACCTCAAAAGCGCAGAGACCGGGCTCAAGTGCTTTGCCATTGCCTTCGTCATATGCCTTGCAGCCCATTGGCTCATGCCTGACAACTGGTCTCTGCCTTCCGGGCTCGCCAGTGAGCTGCAACACGCCGGCATTTCCGACCGGGATGAAGCGCTGCGCACCAGCTGGTTCCTGGTGCTCTCAACCTGACCTGCCTGTCGCCCTGGGTACTCAAATGCAGCGCCCTGCTGCGCCTTCGCATGCACGCTCCGGGGTATGGAATCCGCACCTTTTTCATCATTCAGGAACTGCTGGACGACAGCCCCCTGGACGACCTGCTGTTCAGGCTCTCCGTCGAAAACAAGGATGTGATGCTGATGATGGATGACCGCAAGGTCTATGTGGGCAAGATCATCAGCATGGGCGAACCCTCGAAACCCCTGCGGCATGGACCAGGACATCTCCATCATGCCTGATGAGTGGCTATCGTGACAAGGATACGTTACGTTGAACTTCACCACCGACTACGAGCAGGTGGACGCCGAAATATATTCTGTCCCTGCGGCAGGAAGCCATCGTTTCGGCCACCGAATTCAACTTCAAGGCATACCGGACCTGGCAGCAAAGCCGCAGGAAGCCTCGCCGGAAACCCTCGCCCGGCCTTCAACCACGGCCACTACGACGGTGAACTACGAGGCCGACATCACCCGCATCCGCACCCCCTACGACCGTGGCCTGCCCGTCATCGATGGCCGTACCGACGCCCTGCCGCGCGACCGCTATCTGGGTGAGCCGTCCATCCCCAACCTGCACATCCGGGGATGTACACCAGCTCACCGCTGAACCACGCCCTGAACGACCAGTGGAGCGTGCGGGCCGGCCTGATGCATCGCAAGACGGACAACACCGGCCACGGCACGAACCCGGCGCCCTGCAGCGCGACGGCCGAACCCTGACCCGGCGCATGGCATGGCGCTCCATGCCCTCTCCAGTAACACCAGCCTGCAGGCCGAAGCCACCGGCAAGCTGCAGACCGGGACCCTGCGGCACACGGTGCTGACCGGCTTCGAGGTGAGCCGCTATACCCATCACGCCGACATCCGCGGTTCGGACCTGCGCACCGCACCGTTCGGCATCGATGTCTACGCCCCGGTCTATGGCGGGCACAGCCGCCCTACACGGGCGCCCTGGTCGTGTCCAACAATCGCTGACAACACCCGCGCCCTCTACGCCCAGGACCAGCTGGACGTGACGGAGCAGCTGAAAGGTGATGGCGGGCCTGCGTGTGGAGCGCTTTCACCAGCGCGCCGACAGCGTGCGCGGCAACCGCACGACCCGCAGCAACCACCACTACAGCGAAGTCCACCCCGTGCCGGCGTGACCTGGATGTTCAGCCCCGAGCGCCGCCTTCCTGTCGTGGGGACGCTCGTTCTAAGCCCAATGCGGGCAGCGATGTGGACGGGCAATGCCTTCGAACCGCTGAAGGGCACGGCCCTGGGAGCTGGGCTACAAATGGGAAGGCCGGCAGGACGCCGGCCAGCCTGGCGTGGTGGCCAGCATCAGCGCCTTCCACATCACGAAGAACAACGTGCTGACGCAGGGATCCGGTCAGCACGGACTCAACATGGCCGCGGGCCGGGTGCGCAGCCACGGCGTCGAGGCCGATCTGGCTGGCGATATCACACCACACTGGCGCCTGACGGCCAGCGCAGGGCTGACCGACACGAAGGTCACCCGCGACAACACGGCCAACCTGCTGGGCAAGCGGCTGCCCAATGTCCCGCGGGTCGGTGCGGGCCTGTTGCGCCCTCTGGCATGACCGGCTGGACAACGGGTCGGAATACGGCGCAGGCGGCGGCCTGGTCCGTAATGGAGAGCGGACCGGCAACGCCACCGACACCTACCGGCTGCCCGCCTATACGTCGGTCAAGCTGAGCGGCTACTGGCAGGCCAGCGAACGGCTGCGGCTGACACTGGCCGTCGACAACCTGTTCGACCGGACCTTCATACGGCATCACTGGCCACCCATTTCGCTGCAACCCGACGTGGGCCGGCTGGTGACGGTGGTGGAATGTACCGGTTCTGAGACCATCCCTCATGCGGTGCATGCCTGGGGCCGGCAACCCGTGAGGCCAGCCCCGTGCGTACCTGCTCGCCCGGCATACTGGCAATCCCGGGAACAGCGCCGGGGCGAACCGGTTCATGACACGCTCTAGAATCGTGTGCATCTGTCCGGCTTTACGCCATCCGGCGCTGTCCGTATCGCGGCAGCCCGGTTTGCCGTCAGCCGGCACGTTTCCTTCATGATCCCACCCGTCCCCATTCTGCCGGCATCTGCCGGCAGGCGGGGCATCCTCCACCATGAGCACGTCCGAATCCAGCACGCCTCTCACCCCGGCCTCCTCCGCCTCGTCCGCCACGCCAGATCCTTCTGCCTCACCGGCCTCCGCCACTTCGCCAAACCCTTCTGCCTCACCAGCCGCTCCCGCCGCCGCCACACCGCCAGCCTCCGGCACCCCAAACCAGCCATGACCAGCACGGCCGCTCGCGGTCGCCAGCAGCGTGGAGGACTTTCGCCACAACCTGGCCGCCGTGCAGGCGCGCATCGAAGCCGCCTGCCAGCGGGCCGGGCGCGATCCGGCCTCGGTGCGCCTGCTGCCGGTGAGCAAGACGGTGGACGAGACGCGCATCCGCATCGGCCTACGCCGCCGGCGCCCGCTTTCTGGGCGAGAACAAAGGTGCAGGAAGCCTTCGGCAAGTGGGAGGCCATGCAGGACCTGCCCGACCTGAAGTGGGCCGTGATCGGCCACCTGCAGACCAACAAGGCCAAGGTGGTGGCACGGTTTGCCAGCGAATTCCAGGCGCTGGACAGCCTGCGCGTGGCCGAGGCGCTGGACCGACGCCTGCAGGCCGAGGGACGCGGGCTGGACGTGTTCGTGCAGGATCAATACACTCGGAGAGCCCAGCAAGTTCGGTCTGGCGCCCGACGAGGGTGGCCGCCTTCATCCAGCAGCTGCCGGCCCTCTCCGGCCCTGCGCGTGCGCGGGCTGATGACGCTGGCCCTCTTCTCCGGATGACGCCGTGCGGGTGCGCCAGTGCTTCGTGCTGCTGCGCACGCTGCGCGACCGGCTGCGCCAGAGCGCCCCGGCCGGCGTCGGCCTGGACGAACTGTCGATGGGCATGTCGGGCGACTACGAGATCGCCATCGAGGAAGGCGCCACCGTGGTGCGGGTGGGCCAGGCCATCTTCGGTGCCCGTGCCCTGCCCGACAGCCACTACTGGCCCGGCTTTGCCGGACCGGCGGAAAGCGAACCCGGGCGCTGAGCCACCATGGACAGGCGGACTGCGGCGCATCTCATGGCCCCATTTCGTTCCGCGCCCGGCTCCGGTCGTCCTGGCATCCTTTCGGCACGCCAGGAACTGGCTGGAAATTCAGCCACCCCTGCATGACACAACATTCCATGATGATGGAAAATACAACAGGCCCTGAAACAGGGTCTGGTCCCATCCTCCACAGGCGCGTCTGAAGCAGCTGCCCCTGCCGTCCCCGAAACGGGGACTCATGTTGCACAACGACAAAGGAGCAAGCTCGATGTCCGCACCGCCCTCTGCCACCGCGCCGGCAGCGCAGGGACCCTATTTCGCCGATTACCGCGAGCCTGACGCTGCGCGGCATGATCCTGGGCGCGCTGATCACCGTGGTGTTCACCGCCTCCAACGTGTATCTGGGCCTGAAAGTGGGCCTGACCTTCGCGTCATCCATCCCGGCTGCCGTCATCTCGATGGCGCTGCTGCGCTTTGCCAGGGCAGCAACATCCTCGAGAACAACATGGGTGCAGACCCAGGCCTCTGCGGCCGGCACCCTGTCCTCGGTCATCTTCATCCCTGCCCGGCCTGCTGATGGCCGGCTACTGGAGCGAGCTTTCCGTTCTAGCGAAAACCGCCCTGCTCTGCATGTCGGGCGGCATTCTGGGCGTGATCTTCACCGTACCGCTGCGCCACGCCATGGTGGTCAACCAGCACGCTGCCCTATCCGAGGGCGTGGCCGCCGCCGAGATCCTCAAGGCCGGCAGTGCCGAACACAGTGACGAGGACGAGACCAGCAGCGGCATTGCCGACATCGCCACCGGCGGGCTGATTTCGGGCATCCTCAGCTTCGCGCAGGCGGCCTGCGGGTGGTGGCCGACAGCGCCAGCTACTGGTTCAAGGCCGGCAACGCCATCTTCCAGATCCCCATGGGTTACTCGCTGGCCTGCTGGTGCGCAGGCTACGTGCGTGGGTCTGGCCGGCGGCATCGCCATCCTGGTGGGCATCGTCATTGCCTGGGGCGTGCTGGTGCCGTACTTCTCAGCCACCCTGCCCCAGCCGGCCGATGTGGACATGGCCACCTTCGCCTCACACTCTGGAAGGAGAAGGTACGCTTCATCGGCGCCAGCACACCCGGTGTGGCCGCCGTCTGAACCCCTGATCATGCTGCTCAAACCCGTAGCCGAGGGCATGCGTCTGTCGCTTGCCGCCATGCGCGCCCCGCAGGACTACCAGCGCAGCCGCGTCGAGCAGGATCTGAGCCCGAAGGCCATGATCGGCTGGACCCTCGGCATGCTGGTGATGCTGAGGCTGAGCTTTCACCACTTCGTGGACTCGGCCGCCATTTCCGACACGGCCGGCTGGATCCTGCGTGCTGCTGGGCACGCTGCTGCGCTTCTTCATCGGCTTTCTGGTGGCGGCCGCCTGCGGCTACATGGCCGGCCTGGTCGGTTCGTCGTCCAGCCCGATCTCCGGCGTGGGCATCGTCTCGGTGGTGATCGTCTCGCTGGTGCTGCTGGTCTATGGCGAATCGGCGGGTCTCTTTGCCCATGAGGGCAACTGGCGGTTCATGCTGCGCGCTGACGCTGTTCGTGGGTTCGGCCGTCGTGTCGGTGGCCTCCGTATCGAACGACAACCCTGCAGGATCTGAAAACCGGCTGGCTGATCCAGGCCACACCGTGGCGACAGCAGGTGGCGCTGATCATCGGCTGTGGGTGGGTGCACTGGTCATCGCGCCGGTGCTGGAAATGCTCATCAGGCCTACGGCTTCACCGGCGCCATGCCGCGTGAGGGCATGGACGTGAAACAGGCGCTGGCCGCCCCGCAGGCCACGCTGATGACCACCATCGCCACCGGCATCTTCTCGCACAACCTGCAGTGGAACTACATCTTCACCGGTATCGGCATCGGCGTGGCGCTGATCATCGTCGACCGGCTGCTGCGCTCCCGCCGGGGACCAACCTGAGCCTGCCGGTGCTGGCCGTGGGCATGGGCATCTATCTGCCGCCCGCGGTCAACATGCCCATCGTGATCGGGACGGTGCTGGCCACCCTCGTGCGCAAGCGCATCCAGCGCCGCCATGCCGACAGGAAAGAGGCTGAACCGTACCTGAAGCGGGCCGAGCGGACCGGCACCCTGATGGCTGCCGGCCTGATCGTCGGCGAGAGCCTGATGGGCGTGATCATGGCGTTCATCATCGCCTTCTCGGTGACCAGCGGCGGTTCCGATGCGCCGCTGGCCCTGTCACTGGAGAACTGGGACGATGCCGCCTCGTGGCTGGGCCTGGCCGCCTTCGTGGTCGGTGCCGCCCCTGCTGGTGGGCCGCGTGATGAAGGCTGCGCGCTGACGGGAAAGCGCCCGGCTGCAAAGCCCCGGGTGGCCGGCAGGGTGGCCCGGGGCGTTATCGCGTGACCGAAAGACCCCGTTCGTTCGACGGCAAGGCCGAACGGAATCGGGTCACGGTTTCTTCATGCCCTCCAGCTCGGCCGTGAACCAGAAACCCATGGTCTTGCTGACCTTCACCGTGTAGCGCACCCTTCCCTCACGAAACCGTCTTCCACCTCGCCCTTCAGACCCGGAGGCATTCAGTGCCCTCGTCCGTCGAGACGCTGAAAGAGCTGCATCACTGGCGGGCTGCACGGTACGTTCGCCCTGTTCACCATCGGCCGTACTGGCCAGCATGCCCCCACGGCATTGCGGATGATCGTCTCGATGTCCCCCAGCGGGCTGACCATCGACATGATCCGCACCACATGACCACGCTGCGGATCGACGAACATGGCCAGCAGCCCATCCTTCAGCAGAATGCGGGCGATCCGCCAGGCGACGCACCGCTGTCTTCAGGGCTGGGCCGAGGCAGGAAATCCGGTAGCCACCATCGAGCCGTGCCAGATCCTCATTGGCCCAGGTACGAAAAGTACCGAAATCGATGCCGGACCGGAGGCTGGCTGACGGCATTTCCCGGGCTGTCTCCCGGACGTTTTTGTCCTGGAGAGCCTCCGCAGGCGGCACCGCCCGCAGAGAGGAACCGCTACGCTGTGCGGCCCCTGCCCCCGCCGCAGGGGTGGAGCCAGCAACCACGCCGGCCGCCGCAGCCGTGCCGGCCACGGCTACTGTGCCGACGCCAGCCCCCACTGCCGAGGAAGCAGCTGTTCCCGTGCCTGCGGCCGCGGCGGACTTCGCCACCGCGGCAGAAGGCGCCCTGCCCGTCTTGCGTGGTGCCGCCACAGCATCCCCCGGGCTGCCCGTCAGCACGACGCCCAGCACGGCCAGGGACGTGGCACCGCCGACGCACCGTTTCAGAAGACTGCTACCAGACATCTGTGCCACTCCGGGGGAGATTGTGAACGGTGGCACGTTAGCACGCGGCGTTGCAAAAACCCACATCCGGACACAGCCGGCCGAAGACGACCGACGAAGGGGCGGGGGCCTCCTGAAAAACCTGCGAACAGGGAAGACTGGCCGGCAGGAAAACGCCCCGGTAATCCCCTCACGAAAGAACCCGCCGCAGGCCATCATGGCGCTGCAGCGGGTTCTTTTTCGGTACGACAGTCTGACCGGGGATCGCCCCGGAAAGGCAGGTTCAGTCAGACGGCCCCAGGGTCATCACTTCGACCAGCGCACCAATCGGATCGCTGTCCGGCGGGTTGTCGTTGGCCGAGGTGCTGGCATCGGTATGATGCGCCGAGGAAGCCGGCAGCGAGCCGCTTTTGCGGCTCATCGGCCGGTACGGCCGCATCGGCGCCGGCGTTACCGTTGCCGGCCGAGGCATTGCCCGTTGCGGGGCGGCAGGCGCCGGGTTGGCGGCGGCATCACCCGTTGCCGGCGTGGCATCAGCCGCAGGGGGCGGGCGCTGCATTGCCGGTTGCCGGCGCGGTCACGGCATCGCCTGCAGGCTGGGCTGCATCGGCCGCAGGAGCGGGCTGGGAGCCGCGTCGGGTTTCGCTGCAGCACCATCGGCCGGTGCCGGGGTGGTGGCGTCGGCAGCAGGCGCTGCAGCATCCGGGTTTGGCGGCTGCATCCGTGGCCGGTGGTCTGGGCAGCAGCGTCCGGTTTCGCCGTGGCGTCAGCGGCCGGCGTGGTCTGGGCGGCACCCACCCTGCGCAGCGGAGCCCTGCTGGGCAGCGGCGTCAGGTTTGGCAGTATCCGTTCCGGATGCGGCGCCTCCCGTGGACGGCGTCGCGGCGGCGCCTGACTGCTGGGCGGCATCACCGCCCGTCCCCGCCCCGGATTGCCCGGAGGCGTCTCCACCCGTACTGGACTGGCGGGAAGCGACCAGGGCGGCACCGGATGCCGTGCTGACGGAGAGCGCACCGGCGCCCTGGGTCTGGGCGATACGGGCGCCCTCGGTTGCCACCGCCGGCGGATTGGTCACCGCCTGGGTCACCGTTTCGGTGCTGCTGCCACTGGCCGCCGTGCCACCGTTACTGCCGGTCGTAGCGCCCCGGCCTGCCGGCTCGGGTCTGGTGCGGAAGTACCAGCTGTTCTCCCTGGTTCGGGATATCTGCCGTGGTGTCCTCCTCCACGAAAATCCCGCGATAGGTCAGCCGCTGCGAGCTGGTCCAGTCATTGGCAACCTGCCACTCGCTGCAGACCTTGCGCTGCAGATCTCCCCGTGGGTTGGGCGGTACATTGTTGCCTTCCCTGGCCTTCTTGAGGCTGTAGCTGTACAGGCACAGTTGCACCTCATCGGAAGCATCGCCTTTCTCGACGGTCAGTTTCATCCAGGCAGGCCCCCACTGGTGGCCATCAGGGCCCGCTTCGTCCGGCCCCGTCCATTCCTGGACAGGCTGATCGAACGGCACCACGCCATCGCGAGGAATGACTTTATCGGCCGGGGCGGTCAGATTGTCCGTTTCGGTCAGCTCGTGGCTTCCGGGTTTGGTGCCATATTTGATCGTCGCATCGGTCTTGATGGTCAGCCGCTGGTCGCTCGATTCACCCTCTTTGGCAAAACCACACCGAACGAGCTTTCGCTGTAGAGATGATGATCATCCTCGGTCCGCTTGCCCGTGCTGTCGTAGTCACGAACCGTCTGGAAGAAGCGGTCACCCCCTCGTGTACTGGTAGGACAGGATATCTGCCCGGCTGTTGGTGGGATCACCCCAGTCGTTGCGATCGACGGTCTGGGTATTCGGATCCCATCCTCTGAGCTGTTCGGCCGCATAGTCTGCAGAAATCGGAATCGCATGCGGCCCGACCATCACATAGGCCGTCTGCGTGCTCAGGATCTGCTCGAACAGCTCCGTGCTGATGCCCGCTTCGGTCACGGGCGTTGCACCGCTGGCGGGTTTGGACGTTGCATCGGCGTTGCTGTCACCCGACGACGCAGCGTTTCCGTTCTGAGCGGCATTCTGGCTGCCGGCGGCGGCCGCATCGCCCCCGCTGGATGCATGCGAGCCATTGGTTTTCGGCGTGATGGCACCAGCATCGCTGGCACCGGCGCCACCGGAATCACCACTGCTGGACCCGCCGCACCCTGCCAGCGCCAGCGCAAGCAGGGCCGCGCCGACCAGGGGCCTGGTGGCGGGCGGGGTTGAAGTGTGTGGCTTGATCGGCATGAGGTGAGGCCTCCGTGTCGTGAAATCTGTGGATAGGGATGAAAAAGGGGAAGCAAAAATAGGGATCGATGTCCGCTTCCCCTTCATCAGCCAGCGATGCTAATTGAGCTTCCACCCCCACACGGGAAAACCCATAACTTGACCGGCAACCATTTATGACAGTATTTGCACACATTTCGTTGTGTTCGTTTTCTGGCAATGCGGCGTTTCTGCCATGCGTTCATCACGTATTGCTATTGCCTGGCGCGTGTCATGGACGCATTCGTCACCGCAGAAACCTCCTTTTTGGGATGGGCAGGGCTTTTTGCAAAGGCTCCCAAGACAGCAGGACCACAAACTACCCATGGCTTCAGGCCCGCCGGGCACGGTCGTGCGCGCCCCAAAGGTGGCCTCCTTCCGGCTGGTCCTGCAGACACTGCCCCGCACCGGAAAAATTCATGTTTTCTTCAAATTGAATTCATGTTTGCGCCGTCAATACCCCTACCGTTTTTGCCGGGCAATTCCCATGGACCTGTCGATCTGGTGCGCGTTCATGAACCTGCTCGTCCCCTGCTGCCCCTGCCGCGTACTGCCCTCTGCGGCGTACGGGGGAATGGACAGGCAAGAGGTCACCTTGCCCGCATGTACCCGGCGGCCAGGAAATACAACGTTCCTGCGGCGCACAGCCGCTCATCGGCATGAGGGGCGGCCCTCTGGGCTGCACCCCTGCCACCACCCGGCATGCGGGTCCGCACGCGGGCGGTTCGAGGAGGACATTCAGGATGATGCCAGACGGGCAGGCCAAGACTGTCGAACCGATGACAGGGGTCAGCAGCTGTTGAGCAGCATCGCACTGTTGTGCCACCAGCGCCGGCTGTTTGCCGCCACTTTCCGGGCCACTTCCGTGCTTGCGCCCATGGCGCACAACTCCCTGAACATGGTCTTGCCCCGCTTCCACTGCCTGAGCTGGATGGCCCGCAGCCGGTGACGTATCCATTCATCCAGCTCTCGCCAGACGCCCGTGCGTTTGCGCCAGTCTGAAATAGGCTCTCCATCCCAGCAGCAATGGGCGAAGCCCATCGACCACCTGCTGTATGCTGCGTCCGCCACTGCGGCGGGTCAGCCAGCGCACACCGCTGCCTGAAGGCCATCACGGCTTTCCGGGCCACCCTCCGTTTGACGACCCCTTTCGAGCCATCCAGAAGCTGAAGCCCAGAAACTTGCGGCCAGTGAAGACGCTGGCCACCGCACTCTTGGATTCGTTGATCCGCAAATGCAGCCTGCCGTACAGCCGGCGCAACAGCTGCATCACCCGTTCGCCTGCCCGACGACTGTGCACATATACGTTACAGTCGTCGGCATACCGAACGAAGCAATGCCCGCGCGCCTCCAGCGCCTTGTCCACCTCATCGAGCAGCAGGTTGGCCAGCAGCGGCGACAGCGGTCCACCTTGCGGTGTCCCCTCGTGCCGCTCTACGACCACGCCGCCATCCATGATTCCCGCGTTCAGATACGCCCGGACCAGACGGCATACGCCATCATCTCCAATGCGCTTTCTGACGCGATCCATCAGGATGTCGTGATTGACCCGGTCGAAGAACTTCTCCAGATCGACATCCACCACGATCTTCCTGCCGGACTGGATGTACGATTGCGCGGCCAACACCGCGTCGTGCGCACGCCGTCCCGGCCGAAAGCCGTAGCTGTGTTCACTGAAGCCCGGATCAATCATCGGCTGCAGTACCTGCAGCAGTGCCTGCTGGATCAGTCTGTCCGTTACCGTCGGGATGCCCAGCTCTCGCTGTCCACCTCCCGGCTTCGGAATCATGACCCGTCGTACCGGGCTGGGCCGGTACGTCCCCTGCAACAGTGCTTCGCGGATTCGCGGCCATTCGGTCTTGAGCTGCCGGGCTGTCTGGTCGATGTCCAGACCATCCACACCGGCCGTTCCCCGATTGGCCTTCACCCGCCTCCATGCCCGCTGCATGTTGGCTCTTTCCAGAACTGCATCGAGCAGCCCTGCTCCTGTGTCTTCGGTGTCATGTCGCGGGCCGCAGGCTTCATCACGACATGCGCCCCTCGGGGCTTCACCCCTACTCACTGCATGTCGCCCCACTCGTGCAGGCTTCTGATGCATGGCCTTTGACATCGACATGATCCTGTCAACACATCCCTCTCGTTCGGTCCTTCGCCTGACCTGTGTCCCATCATGGGGCTGGTCCTGCTACTACGACCTCTGCTGACTTCTCGCTCCGGCTCGACACCGTCGCCCTTTCGAGCATAAGGCGAGATCTCCCCAGGTAAGAACGCACACCTTCTCTGCACGACCGCCGGATTTACGTCACCTCGCCTTGGCCACAAGAGCTTCGCGGTTACATGCCCGTTCGCCCTGCTCGGCAACGCCTTGTATCCGGTTCTTGTACATCGGCCCGCAGATTACGCTCCACGCTTCCTTCCCACACTCGGTCGCCCTTGTGCAGTTGCGCTTCACTTCACTCACTGTGGCCAGCTTGTGGCGGGACTTGCACCCGCAGGTGTGCGCCCATGCTGGGCGCACACGCAAAACCCGCCGGAGAACGCATCCTCCCGGCGGGTTCAGGGAAATGGCCTGTCACGACAAAACGCTTCAGGCCACCGGCGACATACCGGCCAGAAGAGGCCGGTTATCGGCTCACGAACGCTCAGGTCGTTTCATCGTCCCGGTCTTCGTCGTCGTCATCGCCATCATCGTGTTTGTCACCGACGTCGTGTTTGTCGCCGCTGGCGTTGTGGCTGTCACCGCTGGCGCCACTGCCTGTCACCGTCGCCTTCATGTTTGTCACTGTCGGCGCCGTGCTTGCCACTGTCGGCATCATGCTTGCCACTGTCGGCGCCGTGCTGGTTACCGGCATCATGCCCGGTTGCCACATGCGTGTCACCTGCAGCATGCTGCGATCCGGAGGCGGCTGCGGCAGACATATCAGCCGCATGCGCAGCGCCATCTGCAGCCCGCGCAGCAGCATCCGGTTTGGCAGCCGGAGCAGGCTGGGCAGCAGCGTCACCGGAAGCAGCGGGCTGGGCTGCAGCACCCGCTGCAGCACCACTCTGGTTTGCAGCCTGGTCAGCCGTGGTACCCGGTTGGGCAGCATTGCCGGCTGCAGCACCATTCTGGGCTGCGTTGCCCGCAGCGGCACCGGCCTGGGCTGCATCACCTGCCGCCCCTACCGTTCTGCTGTGCTGCAATGGCTGCCGCACCAGACGAGGTGCTCGACGGACAGGGCGCCGTTGCCCCTGCTGTCGGCCTGGGCAGCCGCGCTAGCTACCGCGGTTGCATCGGCAGGCGGTTGCGTGATGGACGCCGTGACGTCAGCCGATGCTTCCGCAGAGGCGCTGGCCTGGCCGGCTGCGCAGCGGCACCGGCGTTACCGGCCGCAGCTGCGTCGCTGGCAGACGCCGCGCGTCCCGAGCGCTCGGGTTTCGTGTGATAGAAATGGATCAGTTCCGAATTGCCACTGTCATCCATCGCCAGGTCATCCATCACGTAGATACCGCGATAGATCAGGTTCTGCTGCGGTTTCAGGTGGCCCGGCACCTGCCATTCGCTGCAGACTTTGCGTTGCACATCCGCACGCGTTGGCCCGCCAGGGTTGCCACTGGTATCCACGGATTGCGGAAGGCTTCTGGAACGCTGCTCGAGGCAGAACAACACCCTCATCTGCGGCATCCCCTTTTTCGATGCGCAGCTCCAGCAGGCCGCCGAAAGTCATCTGCGGTAACGGACCACCTGTCTCTCCAGGTCTGCACAGGCTCATTGAAGGCAATGACGCCATCACGCGGGATGACCTTGTCGGCATCGGCCTTCAGCGGCAGGGGTTTCACGATATTCCGTGCCACCGCCCTGGGCCTGCTGGTAGCCGTATTTCAGTTCGGCTTCGCTCGTCAGGGTCACACGCCCACCGGCCGCATCGCCTGCTTTCGGGAAAGCATATCCGAAGAAGGCGCGGGCGCTGACATGTTCGCCTTCGGGTTTTTCCTTGTCGCGGTTGCGATCCAGGCCCCAGGACTCGACCACGAACTTGCCATCGACCGGCTGCTGGTACGACACGAAATCTGCCGCACCGCTCTCCTTCCATTTGTCGAGTGTCGGCGGGCGCTGACCATCGTTCGTACTTTCCAGCTCCGCCGCCCGGTACCCATACATGATCGGGATGTCACGCTGACCCAGCTTCACATAGGCGGTCTGCGTGCTCAGAATCTGCGCGAACAGTTCGGTACTGATACCCGCCTCGGTAATGGGCGTTGCGCCGCTGGCGGGCTGTGCCGCTGCACCGGCACTACCATCTGCAGGCGCGGCATTTCCGCCGTTCTGGGCAGCATTCTGGCCATCGGCACCGGCCGCGGCATGCCCGCTGTCCGCAGCGCCACTGGCGCTGGAGGTGTCCTGATGAGCCCCGTTCGCCACGGTCTTGGGCGTGATCGCCCCCGCATCGCTGGCACCAGCATCACTGGTACCGCCACCGTCGGAACCCCCCACCACAACCCGCCAGCACCAGTGCCAGCAGCGCCGTCCCCAACAGGGGTCTGGTTGCGGGTGCGGTTGAGGAATTTGCCTTGATCAGCATGGTCTTGACCTGCCCCTGTTCGTGAATGGAGCGGCCATGCTAATTCGAGACATCATGGTCAGAAAATGAAAACCGGTTGACGCCCGGCCACCATTCGTCACGCGTATTTGTGACGTTCTAATTGTTTTTATTTCAATTCAATGCAACAAAGCCTGCATGATGTCCGGCAACAACGAACGGATGCCTGCCATGTCCTGCGGGTGTGAACAGCACAACGAAAATGCAGACTCGCCAGACCAGAAAATCACATTCTGTCAGCACTGGACCCCTACCGGTTTTGCTGGGAGCAAACCATGACACCGGGAATGGCATGAACGGCGCGGCCATGAGATGACCATGCTCCAGAGCACCTCTGCAAAAAGTGTGCGAGCGCTTGAGCCCATGACCGGGATGAGCCAGAGGCGCCATCTGGCAGCATCAGGCCGCGACACAAAATAAACCCGGCACGCAGGCTGGGCTGTTGTGCTGTCAGAGGAGCTGACAGCAGGACAGGAGCTTCAGGGGCTTCCGGACAGGGAGCCTGATTGGCATGGCTACCTCATTCATGATGGAGGGCACGCGCTGCCTGTCCCGCCCCCGGGCCGGGCAGTACCCTGCCCGGCCCGGATTCCTGCATCAGGCGAAGGTGAACGCCCCGTCGCGGAAGTCCACCGGAATGGTCGCCCCGGGGATACTTTGCCTTCCAGCACCTGTTTGGCAATGGGGTTTTCCAGCTTCTGCTGGATGGCGCGTTTCAGCGGCCGGGCCCCATACAGCGGGTCGAAGCCCACCTTGGCCAGCTCGTCCAGCGCCGCCTCGCTGACCGAGAGCTTCAGGTCGCGTTCATTGAGGCGTTTTTCCAGACTCCGGAGCTGGATACCGGCGATGCTGCGGATGTGTTTGGCATCCAGACCATGGAAGACCACCACCTCGTCGATCCGGTTGATGAACTCGGGCCGGAAGTGCTGGCGCAGCTCGCCCATCACGGCCTCCCTTGATCACGTCCGGGTCGTTCAGCGTCCGGTCGGCAGAGGGCGCTGGATTTCGGCCGAACCGATGTTGCTGGTCATCACCACCACGGTGTTGCGGAAGTCCACGGTGCGGCCCTGGCCATCGGTCAGGCGACCATCGTCCAGCACCTGCAGCAGGATGTTGAACACGTCGGCGTGCGCCTTCTCGATTTCGTCGAGCAGGATCACGCTGTACGGGTTGCGCCGCACGGCCTCGGTCAGGTAGCCACCCTCTTCATAGCCCACGTAGCCCGGAGGCGCCCCTGATCAGGCGGGCTACCGAGTGTTTCTCCATGAATTCGCTCATCGTCGATGCGGATGAGATGGTCTTCCGAATCGAACATGAAGCGGGCCAGCGCCTTGCAAAGCTCTGTCTTGCCCACGCCGGTGGGCCCCAGGAACAGGAAGGAGCCCCACGGCCGGTTGGGGTCGGCAAGCCCCTGCACGCGAACGGCGGATGGCGTCGGACACCAGCGTGACGGCCTCGTCCTGGCCAACCACCCGCTTGTGCAGCTCTTCTTCCATCTTGAGCAGTTTTTCGCGCTCGCCTTCCATCATCTTGGACACGGGAATGCCCGTGGCGCGCGAGACCACTTCGGCGATTTCCTCGGCGCCCACCACCGTGCGCAGCAGCTTCGGCTTGCCGCTGGCAGCAGCCTCGTCTTCCTTGAGGTTCTTCTCGGCGTCGTTGACTTCGGCCAGGCGTTTTTCCAGCTCGGGCAGCTTGCCATACTGCAGCTCGGCCAGTTTTTCATACTGGCCCTTGCGCTGCAGTTCGGCCATCTGCGCACGCAGCTGGTCGATCTCGCCCTTGATCTGCGCACTGCCCTGCACGGCGGCCTTCTCGGCCTTGAGGATTTCCTCGTAGTCGGCGTATTCCTTGCTGATCCGGTTGATTTCCTGCTCGATCAGCTCCAGGCGCTTTTTGGAGGCGTCATCGGTTTCCTTGCGCACGGCTTCCCGCTCGATCTTGAGCTGGATCAGCCGGCGGTCCAGGCGGTCCATCACCTCGGGCTTGGAGTCGATTTCCATCTTGATGCGCGAGGCGGCCTCGTCGATCAGGGTCGATGGCCTTGTCGGGCAGGAAGCGGTCGGTGATATAGCGGTTGGACAGCTCGGCCGCGGCCACGATGGCCGGGTCGGTGATCTCCACGCCGTGGTGAATCTCGTAGCGTTCCTGCAGGCCGCGCAGGATGGCAATGGTCGATTCCACCTGACGGCTCGCCCACCAGCACCTTCTGGAAGCGGCGCTCCAGCGCGGCATCCTTCTCGATGTACTTGCGGTATTCGTCCAGCGTGGTGGCACCGACGCAGTGCAGCTCGCCGCGCGAAAGTGCCGGCTTGAGCATGTTGCCCGCGTCCATGGCGCCATCGGTCTTGCCGGCACCGACCATGGTGTGGATCTCGTCGATGAAGACGATGGTGCGCCCCTCGTCGGCCGCGATGTCCTTGAGCACCGCCTTCAGGCGTTCCTCGAATTCGCCACGGTACTTTGGCACCGGCCAGCAGCGCGGCCATGTCGAGTGCCAGCACGCGCTTGTTCTTCAGCGAGTCGGGCACTTCGCCATTGACGATGCGCTGCGCCAGCCCTTCGACGATGGCGGTCTTGCCCACGCCGGGCTCACCGATCAGCACGGGGTTGTTCTTGGAACGGCGCTGCAGGATCTGGATGGTGCGGCGAATCTCGTCGTCACGGCCGATGACCGGGTCGAGCTTGCCCTGGCGAGCCCGCTCGGTGAGGTCCGTCGTGTATTTCTTGAGCGCCTCGCGCTGGCCTTCGGCGTCCTGCGACTCCACGGCCTGGCCGCCGCGCACGGCATCGACCGCCGCCTGCAGCGACTTGTGGGTCAGGCCCGCCTGAACGAGCAGCCGGCCGGCCTCGCCGCCCTGGCGACCGTCACCGTCGGTGAGGGCCAGCAGGAACATCTCGATGGCCACGAACTGGTCGCCGCGTTTTTCAGCGTCCTTTTTCGGCCTGGTTGAGCAGCTTGAGCAGCTCGCGGCTGACCTGCGGCTGACCCGACTGGCCGCTGACCTGCGGCAGGCTCTTCAGCGCAGCATCGACCGAGTGCTTGAGCACCGAGATGCGCACGCCGGCGCGCTCCAGCAGCGCGCGGCCGGAACCGTCCGGCTGGGCGATGATGGCGGCCAGCACGTGTACCGGCTCCATGTAGGGATTGTCGGCCGAGACGGCCAGGCTCTGTGCATCGGACAGGGCCTGCTGGAACTGGGTGGTGAGTTTTTCTATACGCATGATGTGTCTTTCAGTCTGTCTGGCAGGATGCAGGAGGCGCCCGGGACACGCCAGCCCAGTATGAGACTACCGCGGGAGACCTGTGATCTGGTTTCCGCCGGAGCCCTGAGCAACCATTGTGTGCGCTGGTTGCGGCGGCAGCCGGAAAGCCCTGATGAGGCCCCAGATCCGGTGGGGCACGTGACACATGGCCACGTACCCGGTGTTTTCGGAATGATCAGCAGATGAGGCTTGCCTGTCGGCTTTCAAGACATGAAAGCCCCCTGCGTGCAATATTTTTGCGCTTGAACGACGGGGACTGTACCGGGGTGCGGGCTGCGGACAGGGCCTGGCACGTTTCATGGACCCATGCTTCCCTGCGCGGGTCCCCGCAACGCGGCAGCCGCAACACCTGCGCGCCCTGTCGCACTGGTGTGACGGGGGGTGTGATATGGTTTCCGGCCAGAGCGTGCATGAACGCGTTCGTCCCCGCGCCGGTGCCACGGACCGTCACTGCGTCCGCTGGCCGTGCGCCGCCCGTTTCCGTTCCTCCTGATCCCGTCCCCCATGAGCCACCTGCTCCAGTTCCTCAAGGATATTCCGGCCATCTGGGAGAGCATCCCGGTATCGCACCAGCTGCTGCTCTATGGCGTGCTGGAGCTGGGCAGCATCCCGTAGCATCCTCGGGCAGCGCCGGCCGCCGCTGGCCACGCTGTCGTGGATCCTGGCCTTCCTGTTCGTACCGGTGCTCAGTGTGGGCTTCTACTTCCTGTTCGGGCCCCTGCAAGCTCAAGCGCCGCAACGTGCGCCGCGAGCTGGCGCGGCACCAGGCCGCCCATCATGGTCCCCCACCGGCACCAGCAGCTGCCCGACACGCTGGCCTCGCGCCACTGGCTGCTGGCCCAGGCCCGGGTGGCCACCGAATGCGGCAGCGCCCCGCCCCGGCCGGTGGAGCAGCTGGAGATCCTGGTGGACGGGGATGCCACCTACGCCACCATCGAGGCGGCCATGCAGGCGGCGCGGCACCACATCCACGTGGAGCACTACATTTTCAAGGCAGACGAGATCGGCACACGCTGGCGCGACCTGCTGACGGAGAAGGCGCAGGCCGGCGGAAGGTGCGCATGCTGGTGGACGCCGTGGGCTCTCCCGCTGCCGGCGGATGAGCTTCTGGCAGCCGCTGCTGGAGGCAGGGGCGAGGTGCGGGTATTCAATCCGCCGAAGGTCGTGCCGTTCCGGCCCAGCATGGTGAACTTCCGCAATCACCGCAAGATCGTGGTCATCGACGGGCACGTGGGTTTCACCGGGGGCATCAACATCGACCAGATCGAATCGGCCCGCTGCACCGGGGACAGCGCCTGGCGTGACACCCATCTGCGACTGCGGGGCCACGCGGCGCAGGACCTGCAGCGTCTCTTTCTGGAAGACTGGCTGTATGCCGGCGCCCGTTTCGTGCATCTGGCCCTGGCTGGACAAGGCCCTGACCACGCCCGCAGGATATTCTGGCGTGGTTTCCGCCCACACCGGAAAGTGACGGTGGGCGCGACGGAAGCCGGGAACGGCTGGCCGGGAGAGAGCGGGAGAATCGGGAAAACCGGGAAGGCTGGGGAGACCGGGGAGATCGGATAACCGGGAAGACCGGGATAACCGGGAGGGACACGGAAAGGCGTGGCGAGAACCGCCCGGCCGAGGCCCAGCCCTGGGTGCAGATCATCGATTCCGGGCCGGACCGCAGCGAATACGCCATCTACCGCTTCTTCTTTGCGGCCATGTCATCGGCGCGGCGGCGCATCTGGATCACCACGCCCTATTTCATCCCGGACGAGGCGATCATGGTGGCGCTGACCACCGCGGCCGGTCGCGGTGTGGACGTACGGCTGCTGGTCCCGATGGAATCCGACCAGCTGCTGACCGGCCTGGCGGCCTCCACCTTCGTGGAAGAGGTGCTGACCCGGCGGGTGAAGGTGTATGCCTACGTGCCGCGCTTCATCCACGCCAAGACGCTGGTGATCGACGACGAGCTGTCGGTGATCGGCACGGCCAACATGGACAACCGCAGCTTCCGGCTGAACTTCGAGGTGATGGCGGCCATCTACGACAAGAAGACCACGTCGGACATGGCGCGGCAGTTCCTGAAGGATCTGGAGTCCTCCACCCAGCTGCATGCGGACCACCAGCCCGACAGCTTCAACCAGCGGCTGGTGGCAAGCCTTGCGCGGCTGGCGGCGCCGCTGCTGTAGAGCGTGTCATGCCTCCCCCTGCTGCCGGCGGCTTCAGCGCTGATCCATGATGACCACCTTCGCCTTGCCCAGTGCGTTGGCATTGGCGAAAAGCCCACCATGGCCGGTGTGGCCTCGGCCGTGATGCTGGGCAGGCGATCGATCTTGAGTGCCGTCAGCGTGATGACATAGCGGTGGCGGCTGCCCCTGCGGCGGGCAGGGGCCACCATAGCCCGGTACGCCGAAGTCCGTGCGGGTCTGCAGCGCACCAGCCGGCAGCCTGTCTCCCTCGGCCGTGATGCCGTCGGGCAGGTGATTCACATCTGCGGGAATGTTGGCCACCACCCAGTGCATCCAGCCCACACCGGTGGGTGCATCCGGATCATGGATGGTCAGCACGAAGCTGCGGGTGCCCTTCGGGGCGTTGCGCCAGGACAGGGCCGGCGAGGCGTTGTCACCGGAGCAGCCAAGGCCGTAGCGCGCACTCAGCTGCTGGGCCTTGCCCGAAGTGACCATTGGGAATGTCATCGGCCTTCAGCGTGAACGCACCCGCGGCCCAGGCGGGTGCCCCAGGGTCAATAGCGTGGCGGCCAGAACTGCATGTTTCATGGGTCTCTCCTTGTATCGATGGTCGATGCCCCCGGGCACCGCCCGTGCAAATCAGGAAACCATTATGAACCCGGCGATGCCCCGTTACCATGTTCGTGTCCCGGACAACCAGGGCCTGGCCAGCCAGACCCGGCATGATTGCTGCCCCGGTCATCCATGATCCGGGGGTGATGTCCCTCCAAATGTCAAACGGGTCGGTCTGCATGCCAGATGGTGCATGCACCGCGCAGCAGGCTTCGTCTCCCGCTGCTCACCGCCGCAGCATGCGCAGCCCTGTTGGCCACCACCAGCAAGCTGGCGCCCACGTCGGCGAACACGGCCATCCACATGGTGCCGTAGCCGGCCAGCGTCAGCGCCATGAACACGGCCTTCACCCCCAGCGCGGAACGCGATGTTCTGCACCAGAATGCGGTGTGTGGCCTGCGACAGGCGCACGAAGGCCGGGATCTTGCGCAGATCGTCGTCCATCAGGGCCACATCGGCCGTCTCCAGGGCGCTGTCGGTGCCCATCGCCCCCATGGCGAAGCCGATGTCGGCTCGGGCCAGCGCCGGCGTGTCGTTGATGCCATCGCCGACCATGCCCACGCGGGAGACCCTCACCGGCATCGTGGACCGGTTGTGCACGACGCACCAGCCCGTCGACGACGGCCAGCTTGTCTTCGGGAAGCAGATTGCCCTGCGCCTCATCGATGCCCACCTCGCGGGCGATGGCGTCGGCCGTGTGCTGGTTGTCACCGGTGAGCATCAGCGTGCGAATACCCAGCTGGTGCAGCTCGGCCATGGCGGCGCGACTGCTCTCCTTCACCGTATCGGCCACGGCAAAGAGGGCCATGACGACCTGTTCGCTGGCCAGCACCACCACGGTCCTTCCCTGCCGTTCCAGTTCCAGCAGGCGTGCTTCCAGCTCGTGCGAACACCGGCCGCGCTCGTGGATCAGGCGGTGGTTGCCCAGCACGTAGTGCACGCCATCGATGCGGCCCTGCACACCGCGACCGGCCAGCGCCTCGAAGGCATCGACGCTGAAAAAGCGGGACAGGAGAGGCGGACGGGGCCGCCGGTGAAGCAGACGCTGCACCATGCTTCTGGCCGGCAGCCGCGGATCGTGCCGGCCCGGTCGCGTGGGCGGCATGTGCCGCCGGTTGGGCGGACCGGTTCATCATCTTCTGGCCAGACGGTGCAAACGGACTGAAGGCCACGGATGGGCTGGAGGACACCGACTGGCCAGACAGACCAGCCTCCGCGGGAGGCTCCCATGCCCCCCGCCTGCCGGCCTGCGCGGAACGCCTCCACGATGGCTTGCGACACGGGGTGGTCGGAGCGCGCCGCCAGGGAGGCCGCCAGCCGGTGCACCTGCGTGTTCAGAAAGACGGCCATCTCGGTCAGCACGGGCTTGCCAGGGTGATCGTGCCGGTCTTGTCCAGGGCCAGCCACTTCAGGTGGCGACCTTCTTCCAGATGCACGCCGCCCTTGACCAGAATGCCCTGCCGCGCGGCAGCCGTCAGCCCGCTGACCACCGTGACCGGGGTGGAAATGACCAGTGCGCACGGGCAGGCGATCACCAGCAGCGTCAGTGCCTTTGCAGATCCAGCCGAACCAGTCGCCGTTGAAAAGGAAGGTGGCACCAGCGCCACCCCGATGGCCAGCACCAGTACGATGGGCGTGTAGACGGCGGCAAAGCGGTCGACGAAGCGCTGGGTGGGCGCCTTCTGGCCCCTGCGCCGCCTCCACCGCCTCGATGATGCGCGCCAGCGTGCTGTCACCGGCTTCGGCCGTCACGCGGAAGTCGAAGGAACCGGACTGGTTGATGGTGCCGGCAAACACGGGATCACCCGCAGTCTTTTTCCACGGGCAGGCTTTCGCCCGTGATGGGCGCCTGGTCCACCGTGGAAGCGCCCTGCTCCACCTGGCCATCCAACGCGATGCGCCTCGCCCTGGCCGGACCCGCACCAGGGTTCCCACCGCCACCTCCCCGGCCGGTACGGACTGCCAGCTGCCATCGGACTGCTGTGCCGTGGCCGTGTCGGGCGCCAGACGCATCAGGCCCTCGATGGCGTTGCGGGCACGGTCCAGCGAGCGTGCCTCGATCATCTCCGAGAGCGTGAACAGCACCATCACCATCGACGCTTCGGGCCACTGCCCGATCAGCAGCCCCCCGTGACCGCGATGCTCATCAGGGCGTTGATGTTGAGCGTTCCGGTCCGGATGGAGAGCCAGCCCTTCCGGTACGTGCTCAGGCCACAGAGCAGCACGGCCCCCACCGCAAGCATGGCCGTCAGCCATTCCGGATACTCAAACCAGTGACATGCCTCGGACAGGATGGCAAGGATGGCCGCATTGCCCAGACGGCGCAGGGGCGTGGCGGTGAGAAAGGCGTACAGGCGCGCGGCCAGAAAAGGCAGATGCAGGGGCGTGGCAGTGTCCTCCCCGCCGGCTTCGGGTGTGCTGCCACAACAGGATGAAGTCGCCGTGCCCATGTCGGCGTGCGTGTGGGCATCCTGCCCGGAGGCGTTCCGGTGGGCATGGCCTGAAGACCCGGCATGCTCATGGCCGCTGCAGCATTCGTGTCCGCTGCCGTGACCCTGAGCCTGCCCATGCCCCTGAGCCTGACCGTGACCGTGGCTGTGGCTGTGGCTGTGGCTGTGGCTGTGGCTGTGGCTGTGGCTGTGGCTGTGGCTGTGGCCATGATCGCCCGCTCCCCGGCAGTCACCTGCTGCCGCTGCTGGCCAATGACCACGACCATGCTCCTCACCATGGGCATGATCATGCCCGCCGCCGCCCCCGGCCGTCGCGGGCTGGGCATGCCTTCTGCGCCTGGGCAGCTCGAGCTGCGGTTCGAAACCCAGGCTGCGAATGGCGGCCAGCACCTCGGGCAGTCGGTGCTCGTCGTGCTCGACCGTCAGGATGCGCTGCACCAGATTGAACTGCAGTGCACCCACACCGGACATGCGGCCCAGCTTCCTGCGGATCATCCCTCTTCGGTGGGACAGTCCATCTGTTCGATGTGGATGCGGGATTTTCGTGGGTACGTCTCGGGCCGTTGCGTCCATACTCGTGAGTGAACACCCTGTGGCTGCTGCAGGGTCAGGCGACTGGCGCGTGTCATGGACCCATTCGTCCCCACGAAACCCCCTTGGGCGTGCGGGTCAGGGCCGCGGATGACACGCTCCGGATATTTCACCACGAAAACCGGAGAACGGGCCCGCCAGTCGTGGCCACCATCATTTACCCTTCCATCAGGGCAGCTCCCTGCCGGCCGCAGGTGCATCGATCCACTCACGATCGGCGGAATTCCGCTCTGCACCGCTTTCCTCTGCCTCGGTCAGCAGCGTATCGAGCAAGTAACGGGGACGGGACGGGCGGATAATCTGCGTATCTGTCCCCTGCTCCCAGCGCCTCCCGCGCCGCCTCGTCGCTGTCGCGCGCATCCACCCAGCGCTCGCCATCGGGCGTGCTTTCCTTTTTCCAGAACGGCGCCTCGGTTTTCAGGTAGTCCATGATGAAGCGGCAGGACTCGAAGGCTGCATCGCGGTGGCGGGAGGCGGTGGCCACCAGCACGATCTGGTCACCGGGTGCCAGGGGCCGACGCGATGGATGACGGTCACGCCCAGCAGCGGCCAGCGGGCCTCGGCCTGCGCGCAGATCCGTTCCAGTGAACGTTCGGTCATGCCGGGATAGTGTTCCAGCGTGAGGCCGCCGATGGTGTCGCCCTGGTTGGCGTCGCGCACATAGCCGACGAAGGAGGCCACCCCCGGTTTCCAGGGTAAGGGCTTGCAGACGCTTCAGCTCGGCCCCCACGTCGAAATCGTCGGTCTGGACGCAAACATGACGAGACGCTGTAGCCGTGACTCTCCCGACGGGCTCGACGCCCGCAGCGGCCGTGATCGCAGAATGCTCTGGCGGCGCCGGTTCACTGGTCTGCAGCGCATCCTGCACCGCGTCCTTTCCCACGGGCCAGGCCGAATCCGGTGCGGTCGTGCTCATGGCGCAGCCCCTCAGCCCCCGGTGACGGGCGGAAAGAACGCCACCTCGGCACCCTCGGCCAGCGGTGTATCCAGCGTGGCCAGATCCCTGTGCCACGGCGGCGCGCAGGGTGTCGCGGCCGGTGGCCGGCGGGGTGAACACCTCGGCCCAGACCCCGCCGCGGGACGCCAGATGCGCCCGCAGGTCGGCCACCGTGCCGACACCAGCCGGCAGCACCAGTGATTCGCGGGCCGTGCCGAGCCGCTCGCGCAGGCTGGCAAAAAAACAGCAGTTCGATCTTCATGACGGTATGACGAGGGCAGTGTACAGGAGCCGGGGGTCGACATCCGGGTGCATGGGCGCAGGCATCCCGGCGTAGGCGTACCGGCATCCCGATGCCGGCGAACGGCCCCCTGCCCGCATGACGACACCGGCCCGCAGAACGGGATGGTCCTGAAAACCCGGGGCCGACCCAGCCAACGTGGGCCCCTGACTGTTCCGCAGAGGCTCCTGGCCCCTGTCGGTTCAGCGCAGCCCCAGCAGCTCCGCAAACGGGATGTACTGTACCGTATCGCCGGGCTGAATGGGCTGCCCGGGGGATTGTCGATCAGGCCATCGCCGATGACGGCCGAGGTCAGCACGGCCGAGCCCTGGTTGCGGAACAGCTTCAGCAGCTTGCCATCGGGCTGCAACACGGCACGCAGGAACTCGCGACGCTTGTCGGGACGTGGCCAGGCGAAGTCGGCCGTCATCTGGATGCGGCGGGGTTCCCAGCTGCGGGCGCCCTGCAGCTTGAGGATGAAGGGACGCACCAGCAGCAGGAAGGTGATGAACGACGACACCGGATTGCCGGGCAGGCCGATGAAGTGGGCGTAGCCTTCCGGGCCGGCATCCCGTGTACGCCGGACGCGACCGTAGGCCAGTGGCTTGCCGGGCTTGATGGCGATGCGCCACAGATCGATTTCGCCTTCGGCCTCGACGGCGGGGCGCACATGGTCTTCCTCGCCCACCGACACCCCCCCGGCCGTGATGATCAGGTCGGCGTCCAGCGCAGCCTGGCGCAGGGACGCCCGCGTGGCCTCCAGGCTGTCGGGCACGATGCCGAGGTCGATCACCCTCGCAGCCCAGCCGCCGCAGGGCCGCCGCCAGCACGAACCGGTTGGAGTTGTAGATGGCACCGGGCGACAGCGGCTGGCCGGGCATGAGCAGCTCGTCGCCGGTGAAAAAAAGCACGCCACCCGCGGGCGGCGGCGTACGGTCAGCTCGGGCAGACCTACCGAGGCCACCAGACCGATGGCGGCCGGGTGAGCGCCGTGCCGGCCGGCAGGATTTCGGTGCCCGCCTGCACGTTGTCGACCTTGCGGCACACCATTTCCCCGGGTTGCGGCTGGACGCGGAGGCGGAAACGCACGCCTTTGCTGCCATCCTTCAGCGGCACTTCCTCGGCGTTTTCCTGCATGACCACGGCATCGGCCCCGACCGGCAGGGCGGCGCCGGTGAAGATGCGTGCGACCGTCCCCTTGCGCAGTGCAAGCCCGGGATGCCCCGCCGGAATGCGCTGGGAGATGGGAAACACCCGGTCCGGGTCCGCCTCCAGCTCGGCAGCGCGCACGGCGTAGCCATCCATCTGGCTGGTATCCCAGGCGGGGATGTCCATCATCGAGATCACGGGTTCGGCCAGCACCCGGCCGTCGGCCCTGCATGGTCGGAACGACTTCGATACCCTGCAGGGGCTGGGCACGCGCGAGCAGGCGCTGAAAGGCCCTCGTCAAAAGGCGAGCAGTGATGACATCGGGCAGGTCCGAAAGGTGGCAGCCATCCGGCAGGATGGCCGGAAACAGACGAACGGGAGATGCGGTTTGGGCGCAGGGAGAAGCGGTCGTGGGCACGGCACGAAAACGCGCGCTGCGCGATTCTGTCACGCAACCCGCCCCTTCATGCGCCATCGTCGCAAGGGCTGTATCTACTGTAAGCGCTGCCGCCAGATGAAAATCGTCTGAATCGACAGGCATTTACCCGCCATTTCCACGTCTGCGCCCTGTCCCCTGCGGGCGCCCGAAGCGCTATTCTTGCACCTCGTTTCTGGCGTACCTCATGCTGCCTTTGCTCCGCTCACCCACGCCCCCGGCAACCTGCAAAAGCGCTATTCCGGTTCTGCCCGAAACCGGTCCTTTCCGCTGCGTGTCCCCACCCCTCTGCATCGCCAGCCGGCAGGCGCTGGTGCGCCATCCTCCCGGCATTCCGGGCAGACTAGACAGTTACAACTAATTACTACTTTTTACGACTATCTTCCTGCAGCCTGCGCGCCGGTCCGCTTGCCAGCGATGCCGCGGCCGTAGCCGGACAGAAACAGGTCCACGGTCCCAACGCGGGTCCCCCTTCCCGTCGCCAGGCACACGAACACACGCCTGTCCTACACGCCTGCCCTCATTCCGACCTCATTCCGACCTCATTCCGACCTCATATCCAGCCTCATATCTGGCACCATTCCGGCGCCAGGCCGCGCTCATGGCAGCCTCACTGCGCCGTGCCGCACAGCGCGCAGGCGCGTTTCAGACCGGTCTGCTGCAGGATGAACGCCACCACCGCATCCGGGTCATCGATGTCGAGCTGCGGCAGCGGCACCGTCAGCGCTTCGTCGGTGGCGATGGCCACGATGTCCGGGTCGTCCGGATACAGCAGCGGCTTGCCGACGCCGGGGCGATGCACCCTCGATCTTGGGCATGGCGGCGTGCTTGAAGCCCTCGACCAGCACCAGGTCGCAGGGGCCTCATGTGCGCGAGGTGCTCTTCGAGTGTGGGCTCGGGGCGCCGCGCAGCTCGTGCATCAGCGCCCAGCGCTGGTCGGTGGTAACCAGCACCTCGGTGGCACCGGCCTCGCGGTGGCGCCACGAGTCCTTGCCGGGCTTGTCGATATCGACCCGATGGTGGGCGTGCTTGATGACCGACACCGTCAGCCCCGCCCGGATAAAGCGGGGAATGAGCTGCTCGATCAGCGTGGTCTTGCCGGAGCCGGACCAGCCGGCGAAACCAAAGACCACCGGCCCGGGCTGTACCGGCGCCACGTCCTTCCCGGCCTGTTCCTGCCGGTACACCGGCGAAGGATTCCCGCCTGCCCCGACGGGAGTCCGTTCGCCCTGCCCCGCCGCCGGGAAGGCATGGTCTGCGGTTTCGGCACGCTCACCCATGGCGCTCAGGTCCGGGCGGCCACGTAGGCCTTGAGCTGGCGCACGTCGGCCGGCATCCGCACCCAGCGCTGGGCACGCGCCTCCAGTCCTTCCAGTCCGGCTGGCACCGGCGGCTGCTGGCCGATGGCCTCGACGATGCTTTCGGCAAACTTGGCCGGCAGCGCGGTTTCGAGGCAGAGCATGGAATGCCCGGCTCGCGGTACGCCTGCGCCACCTTCAGGCCGTCGGCCGTGTGGGTGTCGACCAGCACGCCGGCCTTCTGGTGCCAGTGGCGGATGGTCTGCAGCCGGTCGGCGGGTGCTGCGGCCGGACACGAAGCCCCATGCGGCCGCCTTCGCAAAGGCATCGGTACCGGCGAGGTCGAACCCGCCGGTTTCGCCCAGCTGCCGCCACAGTGCCCTGACCCGTTCGGCATCCCCCGTGCAGGTCGAAGACGAAGCGCTCGAAGTTGGACGCCTTGGAGATGTCCATCGACGGGCTGGAGGTGGCATAGGGTGTCGCGCGCGCTGCGCACGCGATAGCGGCCGGTACGGAAGAACTCGTCCAGCACGTCGTTCTCGTTGGTGGCCACCACCAGCCGGCGGATGGGCAGGCCCATCCGTTTGGCGATGTGACCGGCCAGCACGTTGCCGAAGTTGCCACTGGGCACGGTGAACGAGACCTGCTGCGGCTGGCCGTCGGCGCCGTACGGCTGGCCGGCCGTGGCCAGCAGATAGCCCCGAAGTAATACACCACCTGGGCCACCACGCGTGCCCAGTTGATGGAATTGACGCTGCCGATGCTGTGCCTTTCCTTGAAGGCGAGGTCGCCGGCGACGGCTTTCACGAGGTCCTGGCAGTCGTCGAACACGCCCTCGATGGCGATGTTGTAGATGTTGTCGTCCATCAGGCTGAACATCTGCGCGCGCTGGAAGGCGCTCATCCGGCCGGCCGGCGAGAGCATGAACACGCGCAGGTGCTGGCGGCCGCGCATCGCGTACTCGGCGGCGCTGCCGGTATCCCCCGAGGTGGCACCGACGATGTTCAGCCAGCGGTCCTGCTTGAGCAGCGTGTACTCGAACAGCCGGCCCAGCAGCTGCATGGCTACGTCCTTGAAGGCCAGCGTGGGGCCGTTGGAGAGCTGCTCGATGTACAGCGGGCCCTGCGCGTCCGAGGCCGGCTCCAGCGGCACCAGGGGCGTGATGTCTTCGGTGCCGAAGATGGCCGGCGTGTAGGTCTCGTCGATCAGGCGTTTCAGGTCGTCGGCCGGGATGTCATCGCAGTAGCGCGACAGCACCTGGAAGGCCAGGTCGGCGTAGGGACAGGCCGCGCCACGACTGCAGCGTGGCGTCGTCGATCTGCGGGATGCTGGCCGGCATCACCAGGCCGCCATCGGGCGCCAGGCCGCCGAGCAGGATGTCGGAGAAACGCTGGGGGCATGCCGCCCCGGGTGGACAGATATTCCATGGTCGTCCTGTTCAGATTGGGCAGAAGTACCGTGCGCCCTGCAACGATGCGTACGGAATGGCCCGAAAGCCTGGCCCGGCCCGCGGACGATGATGCCGTGGCGGGCCGGTCAGGCCATCAGTTGAGCTGTTCGACGCGCAGCCGCACCACGCTGGACGGCACCGACGGCAGGGTCTCGATGCGCCCGATGGCGGCATCGATGCGCTGTTCCACCGTGCGGTGCGTCATCAGGATGATGTCGGTGGTGGGTTCGCCCTCGGCCGGCTGGCGCTGGATCACGGCATCGATCGACACGCCCTCGTCGGCCAGGATGCGCGTGATGTCGGCCAGCACGCCTGGCTTCGTCCCTTACCTGCGCGCGCAGGTAGTAGGCGGTTTCCATCTGGTCGGCCGGCAGTACGGGCACGGGTTGCAGCTGGTCCTGGCGGAAGGCCAGATAGGGGCACACGGTGTTCGTCGGCCACGTCGGTCATCCGCGCCACGTCCACCAGATCAGCCACCACGGCGCTGGCCGTGGGCAGCTTGCCGGCACCCGGACCGTAGTAGAGGGTCTCGCCCACGGCATCACCCTTGACCCAGACGGCGTTCATGGCGCCCTCGACGTTGGCCAGCAGGCGGCGTTCGGGAATCAGCGTGGGATGCACGCGCAGCTCGATGCCGTCGGCACGGCGGCGGGCAATGCCCAGCAGCTTGATGCGATAGCCCAGCCGGCCGGCGTAGGTGAAGTCCTCGGCCGCCAGCCTGCTGATGCCCCTCGATGTAGGCCCTGTCGAACTGCACCGGCACACCGAAGGCCATCGAGGCCAGCAGCGTGGCCTTGTGCGCGGCATCCACCCCTCGATGTCGAAGGTGGGATCGGCCTCGGCATAGCCCAGCCGCTGCGCGTCGGCCAGTGCCGCGTCGAACGACAGCCCCCTGTCGCGCATTTCCGAGAGGATGAAATTGGTGGTGCCGTTGATGATGCCGGCCAGCATGTCGATCCGGTTGGCGGCCAGCCCTCGCGCAGCGCCTTGACGATGGGGATGCCCCCGCCACCGCGGCCTCGAAGGCCACCATCACGCCCCTGCTCGCGGGCCTTTGCGAAGATCTCGTTGCCGTGCACGGCCAGCAGCGCCTTGTTGGCCGTGACCACCTGCTTGCCCTTTGCAATGGCAGCCAGCACCACGTCACGGGCCACGGTAGTGCCACCCATCACCTCGACCAGCACATCGATGGCCGGGTCGTTGACGATGTCGAAAGGATCCTCGCTGATGGCAATGTCGGGCCCGACCATCTTGCGGACCGCATCCAGGCCACGGGACACCACCCGCGTCACGCGGATCCGGCAGCCGGAGCGCCGGCTGATTTCGTCGGCATTGTTCTTCAGGACCTCAAACACACCACTGCCGACCGTTCCCAGTCCGAGCAGTCCGACCTTGATCTCTTTCATACGCTGGTAATGACTCCTGGTTGTGTGGCGGGCCGCCGGGTGAGGCATCCATCGATGCCCGTGCCGGCGCAGCCCCCTGTCTCGTCTGTGTCCGCCCGCCGGGCGGATGTGTCCTGTCCGGCCCCGCCGCTTCGGCGAAGGCAACCGGCTGGACGGCGGTGCATGGACGGCGTGCCCCCTCACCGCAACGTGGCACCCGTCCGGGTAACGGCTCGCCCTGACGGCCACAGGGCAACGATCCCTGGCCCCCAGAGCGTGTCATGGCCTCAGACCCCCTTGACGCGGCCAGCCCGGTAGTCGGCCAGGAAACGGTCGACCCGGGTGAGCGCCTCGGTGAGGTCATCCGAATTGGGCAGGAACACCACGCGGAAGTGGTCGTGTTCCCGGCCAGTTGAAAGCCGGTCCCCTGCACCAGCAGCACCTTCTGGTGCTCGAGCAGCTGCAGGATGAACTGCTGGTCATCCTTGACCGGGTAGAACGCCGGGTCCAGCCGCGGGAACAGGTACAGCGCCGCCCGCGGCTTGACGCAGCTCACGCCCGGTATGCTGGTGACCATGTCCCAGGCCAGGTCACGCTGGCGGGCCAACCGCCCGCCCGGGCGCACCAGCTCGTTGATGCTCTGGTAGCCGCCCAGCGCCGTCTGGATGCCCATCTGGCCGGGCACGTTGGCGCACAGCCGCATGGAGGCCAGCATGGTCAGCCCCTCCAGATAGTCGCCGGCATGGCGCTTGTCGCCGGAGACGATCATCCAGCCGGCGCGATAGCCGCAAGCCCGGTAGTTCTTGGACAGGCCGTTCATGGTGATGAACAGCACGTCGTCGGCCAGCGAGGCGATGGAGGTATGGGTGGCGCCGTCGTAGAGGATCTTGTCGTAGATCTCGTCGGCGAAAGATGATCAGGTCGTTCTGCCGGGCGATCTCGATGATGCCCTGCAGCACGTCATCCGGATACAGCGCCCCGGTGGGGTTGTTGGGGTTGATGACGACGATGGCCTTCGTGCGCTCGGTGACCTTCGCGCGCATGTCGTCCAGATCGGGCAGCCAGCCGGCGCCCTCGTCGCACATGTAGTGCACGGCGGTGCCCCGACAGGCTCACGGCCGCCGTCCACAGCGGATAGTCGGGTGTGGGCACCAGCACCTCGTCGCCGGCATCGAGCAGCGCGTTGAGCGACAGCACGATCAGCTCGCTCACACCGTTGCCGATGTAGATGTCGTCGACCGTCACACCGCGAATGCCCCTTGAGCTGCGAATAGTGCATGACGGCCTTGCGGGCCGAGAACAGGCCCCTGGAGTCGGAGTAGCCGGAGGCATCGGCCAGGTTGGCCATGATGTCCTGGCGCACTTCGTCGGGTGCATCGAAGCCGAACGGCGCCATGTTGCCGATGTTGAGCTTGATGATGCGCTGCCCTTCTTCTTCCATCTGCTTCGCCCGGGCAAGGACGGGGCCACGGATGTCATAACAGACGTTGGCCAGTTTTGCAGACTTGTGGATGGTTTTCATGATGAGACAGGGGGCACCACCGGAACGGGGGCGGCAACGCAGGCAATGCACGGGTACCGGGGCCAGACATGCTGCCGGTGCCCCTGCAGGCCGTCGAAGCACGCCCCGGTTCTTCCCCCAAGGTGCGTTACTATGGAAGCAATCGCATAATGTACACCGGGACGCGACCACTGAAACGTGTGATGAGCGTATTTGCCCCCGCAGGCCGTGAACAGGCCCTCGACACGCGCCGCACGTCCCGCCGAACGACTGGTTTTCCCACCCGATGAAACTGCACGCCGACCGCCACGACGATCTCAATGCCATCACCGCCTACGGTGAGGGCTGGGTGAAGTGAGCGGCATCCGCCACGAGGGCGCCCCTGCTGATCCGCCCGGAGGGGCCGGTGCTGCCCTGGGATGTGGCGGGCTTCGAGGCACTGACGCCGGACATCCTGCTGGCGCTGGGCGGGCCGACGGTGCTGGCACCCTGCAGCTGGCACGGTGCCCTGCCGGTACTGCCGCAGGAACAGCGGCGCCCCCAGTGCAGGCCGCCCCTCCCCGATGCGAGACCGGTGCCACTCCCCTGCAGACCGATACCACGCCGGAAACGGTGCTCCCACCACAGGCGGGGCACGACCACCCTGGTGGCCTGCCGGCAAACGCCACATCGGGCGACGCGCCCGCCTTCCCCGGCCGGAGGTGATCCTGCTGGGTACCGGCAACCGGCTGCAGTTTCCGCATCCGCGCCTGACCCGCCCACTGCAGCAGGCCGGCATTGGCCTGGAGGCCATGGACACGGTGGCGGCCTGCCGCACCTACAACATCCTGATGGCCGAGGGCGCCGGGTCCTGGCCGCGCTGCTGCCTACGGGGTGATTTCTCACATCGCCGTACACTGCAGTCTCTCTTCGATTTCTCCCCGTTTTTCTGCTTCATGGAACAGACCTTCCCGGCCACCCACCCTGCCCTGCAACCCGGCGACACCGTGCCCGATTTCACCGCCGAAACCACCAGCGGCCCGCTGCATTTTTCCGATCTCAACGGCAAGCTGGTGGTGCTGTACTTCACCCGAAGGACAACACCCCGGCTGTAGCACCGAAGCCGGCGACTTTGCCGCCGCCTGGCAGGATTTTCGTGAAGGCCGGCGCCGAGGTCTATGGCATCTCGCGCGACAGCCTGAAGAGCCACGCCAGCTTTCCGCGCAAAGCGCGAACTGCCGTTCGAGCTGGTCAGCGACCCGGACGAGACGCCGTGCGAACTGTTCGGTGTCATGCAGCTCAAGAACATGTACGGCAAGCAGGTACGCGGCATCGAGCGCTCGACCTTCCTGATCAACCGCGACGGCGTGCTGGTCAAGGCCTGGCGCAAGGTGAAGGTGCCCCGGCCACGTTGCCGAGGTGCTGGCTGCCGTGCGGCACTATCATGACCACGGAACCCCTGCCCCAGGGCTGAGGGGTGTCACGAATGCGTCCGCCCCGCACTGACCCATGATTTTCGACCGGCGCTTCCCCGTTTCATGCCGGCATGCCCCATCAGGCGCCGGTTTGCCCGTTTCGGGTCACCAGCCCCTTCCGGCACCGTACCAGGCCACTGCCCTGCGCGGGGTTCCGCATCTCAGCGTCCCAGGTGTTCCGGTGAGGTACCGGAACACCCCCATCTTTCCGTTGCACTGACCATCATGCCTCTGCCCAAAGCCCCGACCACTCCCGGTGAACGCCTCGACATCAAGGAAGCGTCCCGGCATAGACAAACTGCCGGCCGCCCGCCGGCGCCGGACCCCGTGCGGCCGACGCGGGGGGCCGACAGCGAGGCCACGATCCCCGCATCGCAGGTCACGGCCACACCGCTGCCACCGACCGGCCAGCCAGGCAGTGCACAGAAACCGGCCCTGCTGAGCGCAGCGCCGGCACCACAGCCCGCCACCGACCGGCCTGCTGCTGCCGGGCCTGCCGTCGCCGGGCCGGCTGCCACCCAGCCTGCAGCCCCGCGGCCGGCCGCAGCCACCCGGGGCCGTGCCCGCCGGGCCGCTGCCACCGGCCCGATGCGCCGCTGCCGCTGGAACAGGTCGAGACCCGCACCACGACAGACGCCACATCACACACGACGGCCACGGCACCGGGGGATGGCAGGCACCACCCCAGCGAACGGCTGCCACCGTACCGGCCCCAGGCACCAGCAGGCACACCAGCACCTGCAGGCATCCCGGCCTTCGCCGCCGCGCCTGCCAGCGCCACACGCCGGACCAGCGCCACATCCCAGGCCAGCGACACCCCAGGCCGTCACCTCTGCCCCCACCACCGCTGGCGGCCAGGGCACCCGGGCGCACCACCGCCGTCACCGGGCCACCGGCACGGACGCCACCGCCCGCAAGCTGTTCGTGCTGGACACCAACGTGCTGATGCACGACCCGACGGCACTGTTCCGCTTCCAGGAGCACGACGTGTTCCCTGCCGATGATCACGCTGGAAGAGCTGGACGACCACAAGCGCGGCATGAGCGAGGTCTCGCGCCATGCACGGCAGGTCAGCCGCAGCCTCGACGAGCTGCTGGCCGACGTGGAAGGCAGCATCGAACAGGGCATCCCCCTGAACCGGCTGGGCCACAGTGACGCCACCGGGCGGCTGTTCCTGCAGACGCGCGTGCTCGACGCCCCGCTGCCCGAGGCGCTGCCCCCGGCAAGGCCGACAACCGCATCCTGTCGGTGACGGCCGCCCTGCGCCAGGTGTTCCCGGCCCAGCAGGTGGTGCTGGTGTCGAAGGACATCAACATGCGCATCAAGGCCCGCTCGCTGAGTCTGCCGGCCGAGGACTACTTCAATGATCAGGTCACCGACGACCTCGACCTGCTCTACAGCGGCTCGCTCGCCCCTGCCCGCCGACTCTGGGAAACCCACGGCAGGGACATGGAAGCCTGGCAGGACAATGGCGCCAGCTTTCTACCGCATCCGTGGCCCGCTGGTGCCGCAGATGCTCGTCAACCAGTTCCTCTATCTGGAAGATGGCGGCACACCACTGTTCGCCCAGGTACGCGAGCGCGAGGGCAACACCGCCGTGCTGCGCGTGGTGCGCGACTTCACCCAGGCGCGCCACGCCATCTGGGGCATCACGGCCCTGCAACCGCGAGCAGAACTTTCGCGCTGAACCTGCTGCTCGATCCGGACATCGACTTCGTGACCCCTGCTCGGCCAGGCCGGCACCGGCAAGACGCTGCTGGCCCTGACGGCGGGCCTGGCCCAGACCCTGGACCAGAAACGCTTCACCGAAATCATCATGACCCGCGCCACCGTGCCCGGTAGGCGACGACATCGGCTTCCTGCCCGGCACCGAGGAAGAGAAGATGGCGCCCTGGATGGGCGCGCTGGAAGACAACCTGGAGGTGCTGAACCAGGGCAGCGCCGGCGGCGAATGGGGCCGGGCGGCCGCCGCCGACCTGATCCGCTCGCGCATCCGCATCAAATCCATGTCGTTCATGCGCGGCCGCACCTTCAACAACAAGTACCTGATCATCGACGAGGCGCAGAACCCTCACGCCCAAGCAGATGAAGACGCTGGCCACCCGGGCAGGCCCGGGGACCAAGATCGTCTGCCTGGGCAACATCGCCCTAGATCGACACGCCCCTACCTCACCGAGGCATCGTCCGGCCTGACCTACGTGGTCGAGCGCTTCAAGGGCTGGAAGCACGGCGGGCACCTCACGCTACAGCGCGGCGAACGCTCGCGGCTGGCTGATTTTGCGGCCGACGTGCTGTAGTGCGTGTCATGGCATCCATCCACCCCTCCCTTTGGGCATGGATGACAGTGTTGGCAGTGCCCTGAAGCCATCGGGGATTCTGTGACGCTGCCGCCTTGTCCCGCCCGCCCATACAGCCTTCGCCGACGAACGGCAGCATTTCGGTCACGAACGGTTGGCTGCGTTGCGAAACAACCGAAGCCCCCTGACGGGTCTGCAGGCCCCGTCCGCCCGGCACGTCCCGGTCCCCCGCAGCCGCGCCAAAGCCCCTCCAGGAAGCCCGATGCCCGCTGTTGACGCCAGATGACGGCTGTTAGGCAGCAAATGGGCGATTTCGTCCCACTGTCCCTTCGATAACCTATGAATCATTTTTCATGACGAAATATGATTCTTGTCGGATGACCTGCATTTTTCGGTGACGGTGTCGGAAAACTTTTCTAGCATGTTTGCGTTCTGCGGGCATTCATGATGAAAAGTAACCAAGCGTTCCCCTCTCGCGCCGCCACCGGCCCCCTCGATCCCCGGGCTGGTCACGGTCCGAAGTCCACCAGTGGCAGGGGCGGCGCGCCTGCCGCCGACCGGACGCTCTACTCGCTGCAGGCCCCTGCGTTTCATTGCCGCGGCCCTGGTGGTCATCAGCCACATCCGTACCGAATTCCGGCTCACCCCCTTCGGCAGCAGTGGCGTGGACGTGTTCTTCGTCATCTCCGGCTTCATCATCTACTACGTCACCCGCGAGGGTGCGCCGCAGTTCTTCACCCGCCGGCTGATCCGCATCGTGCCGCTGTACTGGCTGGGCACCCTGCTGCTGGCCGGCGTGGCCATGAAAGCGCCTGGCATGCTGCACGGCCTGCAGTTCGATGCGACCACGCTGCTGGGCTCGCTCTTTTTCATTCCGGTCTGGAATGAATCGTTCCAGTACCACCTGCCACTGCTGCTGCTGGGCTGGTCGCTGAACTACGAGATCCTCTTCTACCTGATCTTCTTCGTGGCCCTGAAGATCTCGTTTCCCCACCGGCTGCTGATCACCTCGGCCCTGCTGGTGGGTCTGGCCCTGCTGCATCCGCTGGCCGCGCCGCAATCGGCACTGGCCTTCTGGAGCGATGCCTACATCATCGAATTCATCTACGGCATGCTGCTGGCCCAGCTGATCCTGCGCACCCGCTTCATCGAACACGCCCGGCTGCCGATCGTGGCCGCCGTGGCGGGCCTGGCCCTCTACTGCTGGCTGCTGCTGCCGGAAACGGGCTTCATCACCCAGCAGATCGCCCTGGTCAAATGGCAGCGCATCCTGGCCATCGGCCTGCCCAGCACCGCCCTGGTGGTGCTCACGCTGGCCTGCGAGCAGGCATTCCGCCGGCTGGGCCAGCCCGTGAAGACAGGCATCAACTTCCTGGGCGAGCTGTCGTACCCCATCTACATCTTCCATATCTATGTGATGGGCATGCTCAAGCGGCTGGGCGCACTGAAACTGGGCCTGCCGGCCTACACGGCCGTGATGTTTGCCGCCGCGCTGACCGTGGCCACCGCCGCCTACCTGCTCTATGAGCTGCCGGTGCGCAACTACCTGAGCCGCAAGCTGCTGCACAGCCGGCGCGACACCCGCGGGGTAGCGGTGGGCCGGACAGAAAAGGCCGGCCCGGCCGCACGGGTGTCCGCCAGGCACCCCTGGGGGCAGCCGCCGGCGGGCAGCGGCGCGGGTGCAGGGTTCGTGACCACCGTCGTGACCACTGCAAAACCTGCGGGGCGCCCACCCCTGAAGGGTTCATCCCCCGCGGTACAGGTACAGACCATCACGCAAAAACAGGCCAGCTTCTGCATCATGCGGGGCCGGCCTGTCTGTTTTCCGGGCAGCAGGACATTGACTCTGCACTGCGAGGCATCGGTACCCACCGGGCACCGGTCAGGCATCTCTCGACCCCAATTCCCCGCGGCCCGACCTCAATTCCCCGCGGCGAAGTTGTCGAACTTCGTGTACTGGCCGTGGAAGGCCAGCGTGACGGAACCGATCGGGCCGTTACGCTGCTTGCCGATGATGATCTCGGCCATGCCCTTGGTCTCGGCATCGGGGATCGTAGCGGTCGTCGCGATGGATGAAGAAGATCACGTCCGCATCCTGCTCGATCGAGCCCCGATTCGCGCAGGTCACTCATGATCGGCTTCTTGTCCTGGCGCTTTTCCACCTCGCGGGAAAGCTGTGACAGCGCAAATGACCGGGCACTTCAGCTCCCCTGGCCAGCGACTTCAGTGCCCGCGAGATTTCGCCCACCTCGGTGGCCCGGTTCTCGCGCCCGCCCGGATTGGCCCCCGTCATCAGCTGCAGGTAGTCGATGACGATCAGCCCCAGATGGCCGAACTGCCGCGCCAGCCGCCGCGCGCGTGCGCGCAGCTCGAAGGGGTTCAGTGCCGGCGTTTCGTCGATGAACATCGGCGCATCCTGCATCTTGCCCATGGCGTCGCTCAGGCGGATGAAATCGTCCTCGGTCAGCCGTCCGGTCCGCAGCCGCTGCTGGTCGATCCGCCCGGTGGAACCGATCAGACGCATCACCAGCTGCTCGGCACCCATCTCCATGCTGAACACGGCCACCGGCAGCTTCTCGTGCACGGCCACGTGTTCGCCGATGTTCAGTGCAAAGGCCGTCTTTCCCACCGAAGGACGGGCCGCCACGATGATCAGATCCCCCGGCTGCATGCCGGAGGTCATCCGGTCCAGATCGATGAAACCGGTGGCAATGCCGGTGATCTCGCTGGGGTTGTCGCGGCTGTAGAGTTCGTCGATGCGCTGGAACACCTTGCCCGACAGCGGGCCGATGTGCTGGAAATCGTTGCGCTTCTGCCGCTGTCCTCGGCAATCTTGAACATCTCGGCCTCGGCCGCGTCCAGTACCTCGTTGACCGGCCGGCCCTGGGCATTGAAGGCTTCGGTGGCGATCTGGTCCGACACGGCAATCAGCCGGCGCAGCACGGCCCGGTCGCGCACCATCTCGGCATAGTGGCGGGATGTTGCTGGCCGAGATCACCGCATTGGAGAGCATCACCAGATACTGCTCGCCCCCGGCATCTTCCAGACGCCCGGCCAGCTGCAGCGCATCCTTGACCGTCAACGCATCGGCCGGCTTGCCGGCCCGCAGCAGGATGGAGATGTGCTGCCATATCAGACGGTGATCATGCCGGTAGAAAGTCATCATCGTTGATGATGTCGGCAATGTCTTCCCAGGTACTGTTGTTGAGCAGCAGACCGCCCAGCACCGATTGTTCGGCTTCGACCGAATGCGGCGGCAACCGCAGTTGTGCAACTTCGCTGTCCATGAGGCAAGAATCGGGAGAAACGAAAAAGGGCGCCCGCCGGGACGCCCCTTTTTCGTACAGGATCCGGACAGGCGCCCTGAACCCGATGATGGCTGTCTGCCGGCAGGCAGACCGCACGACCCGCAGGGGCCGAAGCCCCCGCCGGCATCAGGCGTGGTCGCCGATCACGTTGATGGTGATGTCGACCAGCACGTCGGTGTGCAGGGCCACCTGGACCGGGTGCTCGCCGATGGTCTTGATGTGACCTTCAGAATCGGACCATGGACTTCTGCACCGAGGCAAAGCCGGCCTGGTGCAGGGCGTCGGCGATGTTGGCGTTGGTGACGGAACCGAACAGGCGGCCGTCCACACCGGATTTTTCCGTGAGCGAGAACTGGCGACCGGCCAGTTTCTCGCCTTCGGCCTGGGCGGCAGCCAGCTCTCGGCCTGGATGCGTTCCAGCTCGGCACGACGGGCCTCGAACTCGGCCACGGCGGCCTGGGTGGCACGACGGGCCTTGCCCTGCGGGATCAGGTAGTTGCGGGCGTAGCCATCGCGAACCTTGACGACGTCACCCAGCTGGCCGAGGTTGACGACTTTTTCAAGCAAAAATAATCTGCATCATGCGCTCCTGCCGGGCCGCGCGCCCCCTTCAGCGAAGGCGGGCACTGCAGCGGCCCCGCGGTGGGGGTATCAGTGGTTGTCGGTGTAGGGCATCAGGGCCAGGAAGCGGGCGCGGCGAATGGCAACACCCAGCTGGCGCTGGTAGTGGGCACGGGTACCGGTCAGGCGTGCGGGAATGATCTTGCCCTGCTCGGTGACGAAGTCCTTCAGCGTATCGACATCCTTGTAGTCGATCCACTCCACCTTCTCGGCCGTGAAGCGGCAGAACTTCTTGCGCTTGAACAGGGCGGACTGGGCGGGACGTTTGGGTTTGCGGTCTTTGCTGCCGCGACGAAAACCAACCATGATGAAACCTCTTGAGAATTTTGTCAGTACTGATCGATGCGTGTCAGATGCAGGCACAGTGTACGTCCGGAGCGGCGCAGCGGCGTCAGAAAACCGCTGACCGTCAGCCGCGTTCCGGGATCGATACCGGCCAGCTCTCTGGCCAGATCACCCAGGGCCACGGCGGAGATGTCCAGCCTGACCTGGCGTTTCGATACCGGCCTCGAGCTGCCGGGAAGCGTGGGACAGCGTGCATTCCGTGACAGGAACCCCCGACGGGTTGTAGCGCAGGGTTTCCCGCCCGGTGAGCGTGGCGGTGAGCAGCAGATGGTTCTCGCCGTCTTCCCCTGCCGTCAGGGGGCGTCGGAAGGCGGATTCACCGGCTGTTCGGGTGCATGCATCCGGCACGCGGGCGTCGATTACCTCGGCAGCCGCGTTTTTCGCCGGCTGCGGCCGGTGCGTCGGAACCACCCGTCTTGCGGGACTCTTCCTTCTGCAGGCGCTTGCTCATCACCGACGGGCCGGTCTCGGCCTTGTCCATGCGCACCACCAGGTGGCGCAGCACGGCGTCGTTGAAGCGGGAAGGCGTTTTCGATTTCGCCCAGGGTGTGCTGGTCGCACTCGACGTTCATCAGCACACAGTGTGCCTTGCCGATTTTTCTGGATGGGGTAGGCAAGCTGCAGACGCCCCCAGTCCTCGATGCGGTGCATCTTGCCATTGGCGCCTTCGACCATCTGCTTGTAGCGCTCGATCATGGCGAGGCACTTGTTCGCTCTGGTCCGGATGGACCATGAAGACGATTTCATAATGTCGCATGGATTACCCTTGTGGATTTCCGTGGGAAGAAAGCCACCGGCAGCAACGGGGCGGGCCGCATCGGATACACCCCGAAACGCCCGGCCGGACCGTCTGTCTGGCCGTGGCAAGGAACTCGGGATGATAGCGCGTAAACCGGAAAAATCCAAAGTGGATGGGGCTTGACCTACTCCGTCACGCCCTGCAGCTGGCGCGACTTCAGCCGGCTGACCTCGAACACGTACTCGGCCATGGCGTCCTCGCGGCTCACCCCGGACAGGGCGTGCCAGGCGTCCCAGTGCGAGCGCCCCTCGAAATCGGAAAAACCGGGCCGGTGCCCGCTGGCGTCGCCGGAGGTTGCCTGCATGAAAAGGCGCATAGAGCCGCAGCCGAACGATGCGTTCCAGCGAATCCTGCAGCGAACTGGCCTGCAGCTGGGCGCGCCTGAAATCGGCTTCGAGACTGGACATGACGTAACCCTCCTCCGGTCATGCGATGTCCGCTTGCGATTCCGCTGCCTTCCGGGCCGCGCCACCTTGCCGGGCACAGCCAACGGACACGGAAGACAACCGCTCCCCGTGAAAGGTCCGACCAGACCCCACGGGGCTGGTTCCGGGCGGGACATCCACCGGCCACTGCCGGCCGCACGATGGACCTGTGACTCCCGCACTGCATCATCGTACGCCTCGCCGCCCCGCAGACCCGATTGGGGATATCCCTGCCCACGGCTGCCCGGGAAGCTTTCTGTTGCCCTGTTGCCGCAGTCCTGCAGCATTGGCCGCCACAGGGCTGGCGCACTGGCATGAAAAAGGCGGGACGCCCCCTGTGTCCCTGTCCCTGTCCCTGTCCCTGTCCCTGTTCTCTGCTCCTGCGCCCTGCTCCCTGCACCGTCCAGCTGCTGCACGTCTGGCGCGATGGCCTCTGCTGCCTGCTCCCGGAACGTGTCATGAAGTCAGGGCCGCAGCGGCACGCGCGCAAACACATGCCAGTCCGCCACGCGTGCCATGTCCTGTGCCCCCGGCCGCGGACAGATGCCCAGCAGGGTGTCGAACTGCAGGAGACCGTTGCCACGGCTTCCCTTCCCGGCACCATGGCTACTCGCCCCGGCCGCCAGGCACCCCGCCAGCATCGGCGCCACCCGCATGGCCTGCGTCGCCCGCTGCGCCTCGGGCCAGTCGCCGTAGGCGAGGACTCAGATGGGGCGGAAAACCCGGATCGAGCACGTCCACGGCCGGCAGCGGCTCACGGGCTGCCATCAGTGCTGCCCACAGCCACCCGCGCCATGCCGCCAGTGTGGCCCGCTCCCGCGCCGATGGTGCCAGCCGCAGATGAAAGACCCGGAAATGATGGGGACTGTGACCGATACCATCGGTATCCAGCGTGACGGCAGGCAGCAGCCCAGCCAGCCGTGCCGCCCAGCGGGCGGCTGGCGTCAACACCTGCGCAGAACCTGCCGTCCCCTCGGCCCCTGGGCCGCTCGCCGCACCCGTCCCGCCTGCCACGCCGGCGGCCCCCCGCAGCCGCCGTCGTGCACACCGTCCCTGCCATCACTGCCGTCCCGGCGTCACCGACCGTGCCCCGGGCCTGCGCATGCAGCCACGCAGCCGGCAACTCACCCAGCGCCAGCGTCATGTGGGGGCTCGAACACCGGCCCACCGAACTCGCCGGCCAGCTGGCCGATCAGCCGCTGCAGCCGCGCATGCTGCAGGCTGCGCCGCGCGCAGCCACCAGGCGCAAGGAGCATCGGCCCCATGGCTTCCGGTGACGGCACCTCGCGAGGCAGTGATCGCCGGCGTCTCATGCCGCCGGATGCAGGAAGGCCGTCACGTCGGCATCACTGAGCCGGTAGCCAAAGAAGCGGTGATAGAAGTCGCGGGTCTCGGTACGCATGTCGATGTCGGTGAACATTTCCGGATAGAGCTGGCTGGCCAGCCACAGCGGCTGCAGCACGGCCTCGCAGGTCTCGCGGCACCACCAGAACATGCCACGCGGATTGACGAGGATCCGACCATTCTTCACCGCGCGCATGCCCTGCCAGCGGCTGTCGTTGCGGATGGCCTCGGCATCGCCCGGGATCATCACGACGATGACATCCGGATCGGCCGCCAGCAGCCGCTCGATCGACACCGTCATGCGGTCCTGGCCGGACACCGGCCAGCGTTCGGCCACGTTGATGGCTCCGGCGGCATCCATCCAGTCCTGGTTCAGCGACGGACGCCCCCGACGAGGGCGAGCGGACTGCCCATCGCATGATAGACCGTCACGCGCCGCACCGCCGGTATCCGGTCGATGCGCCGTGCCAGCCGCGCCATCGTGTGACGGAAATGGGCCTCGTACGCCCGGGCACGCCGGGGCGCCTCGCCGCCCAGCATGTCGGCCGTCAGGCGGGTGCGCCTCGACGATGGCCCTCGAGCGACCCGTAGCGAAACCCGGCCACCGCAATGCCCACCGCCTCCAGCTGCGCCCGGTGTGCGGAAGGTTCATCGGTCTCGCCTGCCACGAACAGGATGTCCGGATGTACGGAATACAGCGTCTCCAGATTCACGCCCCGCTCACCGTCCCCGGCGATGACGGCCTGCGCGATGCCGGGCACGAAGCACCGGAACACGGGCATGCCGTGCATCGCGCGCGTGGTCGCCACGATCCGGTCCCCGAAGCCCAGCATGGCCACGATGGCATTCTGCGCCTCCCAGGTGGTGGCGATGCGCCCGATGCGCGCCGGCAGACGCACCGGCCGGCCGTAGCCGTCCGGGGCAGACCCGGGCAGCAGCCGATGCGGAACCGGAGGGGCTGGATACCGCAGCCGCCACGGACAACCCTGGCATGGCACTGACCAGGGACGCCGCCAAGCGCCGCCCGCAACCGGATCATGCGCGGCGCACCAGCGCAGCAATGCCCAGGACCAGCAGCACCGCCAGCAGCCCGCCGGCAAAGGCCAGCCCTGCACCCCGCCCAGCGGCAGCCCCACATAGATGCCCACCACGGCCCCCAGCCCCGCACCGGCCGACACCCCCAGGATGTCGGGCGAGACCAGCGGGTTGCAAACATCCCTGATAGGCGACCCCGGCTGCGGACAGCGCCGCCCCCACCAGCAGCGCGGCCCCCACCCGCGGCAGGCGGATGCGCCAGATGACCGTTTCCATCGACACCGGCAGACCCGAATCTGCGCCGGTCAGCCCCGACCAGAGCGCGTGCCCGAGTTGCCCCGGCGCAATGGGGAACTTGCCCGAGGCAAAGGCCACCAGCACGACGGCTAGCAGCGCCAGGACGGCCAGCAGCCAGCCAGCAGCCGCCCGGCCCGGCCAGGAAGGAATGGATGTACGCATGCCCGCAGCGAGCTGCAAGAAGAAGGAGAAAAGGGCGAAGGAGGAGGAAATGGGAGCCCGCGCAGCGGGACGCCATGCCCACGGCACGGCAGCGCCCCTGTTACCCGAAGATTCAGTTCCGTGATCGTGGATACAGGATCCGTTACCGCGGATTCAAAGCCGTAATATACGGACATATATAACGACGGCCGCAAAAAAATATCTCCTCGTTGATGCGGATCAACCGCCGTCGGCCAGTCTTACACAACACACCAACATCACCCGCCACGCCACTCACGACTGGCATCCGCACGCCGGCAGGGGCGCGCAGAAGCCTTTGGGCGGTGCCCTGAAGCCATGGAGGACGCTGCGCCCTTGCCTCCCTGTCCTGCCTCCCCTGTCCTGCCTCCCTGTCCCTGCCTCCCTGTCCTGCCACCTGCCCTGCCACCCTGCCTGCTACCCCGCCGCCCCCGGCCAGCTGCCCCAGCCCGTCCCATACCCCCGGAAAGGCCGCCGCCGCCGTGATGCCATCCGCCTCGCCGATGTCCAGAAAACGCCCCTGCGGGAACCACACGCTGTTCACATGCAGCCCGGCGCGAATGGCCGCGGCAATCACCGCCCCCCACCGGCCATTCCGGCGCCTTGCCTTGCGGATCGGCTCGCGATACGCGCCCGTGCCTGTTCCGCCAGACGGCCACATTCCTCGTGCAGGAACATCGAGAAGCGCCCGTTCCAGACCGCGAACATCCAGCAGGTGTAATGATCCGGCGCTGTGGGCGCCTTCCCTTGGTCTCGAGGTTCAGGATCCGCCCCTGTGGCGTCGTCGCGTGATCACATCCCCGGCTCGCGGGCCGTGGCGTGAAAGAGCCCCAGCACCACGTCGGCCCCGGTCTCGTCCCTGACGGGCCAGCAGCGGCGTGAACGAATCCACCGGATCGATCAGGATGTCCGGAAAAGCCGAACACCACCCGTGCATCACTAATGAAGGGCACTGCCTGCGCCAGCGAGAACGGCGGCCCCCACGGCAGCCCGGCCTGCAGATAGGCAAACCGCAGACCCAGCCGGCTGCCGTCGCCGTAGTAGTCGGCAATGTCCCCTTGCCCGGCCGCGTGATGAAAAACACCTGCTCGGCGCCCGCCAACCGCATCCGCTCCAGCAGGTACTGCGACACCGGCCTGGGCTTGCGGTCGGCGCCCTCGCTGGCATGGGTGAAGCCCACCGGGCATCAGCTCCTGCTGAACGGCAGCGGTGCAAGCCGTGTCCCCGCCCGGCCGCCGGAATCAGTCCTACCAGCCGCGGACGCGGAAAGCCCCAGCATGGACGGGGACGCCCCTGCCCGTGCCGTAGGCGTCAGGACGGTGTTTCCGGGATCAGGGCTGCTGTTTCCGGAATCAAGGCAGCTGTTTCTGGGGTCAGGGACGCTGTTTCTGGGCATCGATGTTTCCATATTGATACAAAAAAACGCGTTGCTGAAATAAAAGGACGACAATACAGCCAGGAACGTTGCGGCAAAAGCCCGCCATGGCTTTCGCAACAACGCTCCGGGGGCTCCTGCCGGGTGCCTGTGCCGGTCGGCGGTGAACATCCACGGACGGCGCTCCTGCCGGTGCCCGTGCTGGGTCGGCAGTGAACGTCCACGGACGCCGCTCCTGCCAGCGCCCGTGCGGGCATCGGCCGGCGCGCTGCAGGCTCACCCTGCCGGCCGATGGCCGCTTGCGACCACTCATCCGGCCACGGTGGAAGCCGCCGCGTTTTCCCTGAAAAATCGCGACCCCTGTGAGGAAATCCATTCTGCTGCGGGAGAACACCAGCCTTCTCCCACACCCCGAACCGGGTACCGGCAACGCGCTGACCCTGTAACAACGTCCCTGAGCGTGTAGCAAACCATGTTCGCCCCTGCATCGCCCCTCGCGTCCACCGGTCCCTCATCGCCGGCCGGTCGAAGTTTACCGGACGCTCCACCGCCCCCTGCTCCTGGCGATGCTGCTGACCCCTGCCTGCCCTTGCCCATGCCACGGAGGCCGACTGGGTCGCCAGCCAGGAAAAGGCCCTCGCACCGTTTCTCGACCAGGCCCAGGGTGGCATCACCACCCACCAGGCACAGATCCGCGCTCGCTAGAAACGGCTGGCTAAGGCCAGCAGCCGCGACGTGCCGCGCTTCCAGAACCAGCTGCAGCCTCAGGACCGTGCCAGCAGCATCCCGCTGACCGTGGCCAGCAGCCCGCAACCCGGCTACGCCCGCCTGCTCAACAGCGCCCCGGGCAAGACCAATGTGTACGTGCGCGGCACGCTCTACAGCATCAACAACAGCAGTGGCCTGGGGCTGACCACCCCGACACCATGATCGGCAGTGACCAGCAGGTCAACGAGGACGTGGCCATCGGCTGGCCGCCGGGCGCATCAGCACCCGCAAGGCCTCGGGCACCCTGCTGTCGGCCTATCTGTCGCTGCAGCCCCCTGCCGGCCGTCCTGGTCGACATGAGCATCTCGCTGGCGCCCACCGCGCCCGCCACGAATTCCTGAAGGGCTACACGGCACCGGGTCTGGGCATCTCCGGCCACCCCAGGCCCTGAGCCTGGAAATCAACCGGGCACCGCAGAATCTCCTCGGCTGGACCTTCTCGCCCCACAGCCGCTACGACCTCGTGGCCACCCAGCTCGACAGCGACAGCCTCCAGGGACAGGGCCTGCGCAGCAACCGGCAGCTTTCGAGCCTGTCGTTCGGCAGCATCATGGAGACCGACTGGTTCGGGTTTCTGGGTTCGATCCAGCCGCGCCTGCAGCTGAACTGCGCCACCAGATCACCGAGGGCACCGGCAGCATCAGGCAGCGCTACAAGACGCATGGCATGATCGGCCTGGCCTGACCTCGCGCCTGTCGCGCGACATGGCCACCTTCGCCGAGAGCCGCTACGCGGCCGAGTCGGGCAGCGCCAGCCCCGAGAGCCTCGTGCTGCTGGGCATCCGGCTGTTCTTCTGAACACAGCAGGCGACAGCGCGTGCCCTCTCCGGAAGTGTGGAGTCTGGGCGACAGTATCACAGCATTGACGGGGAGGAGCGGGAACGGACAGGAAGCGTGGAGTCCGGGCGGCAGTGTCACAGAACCCCTGATGGTTTCAGGGTACTGCCAGCACGGTCCCTTGCGCAGACCCTCACTCCCCGCCGGCAATCTGCCCCACGGGCGACACCGGTGCCGGCGCCAGTTCGGCGGGAATGTCGAACACCTTGCGCAGGTACTGCAGGTAGTCGAGGTCCGTCACCATGTTCTTGCCCGGGTTGTCGGAGATCTTGGCCACCGGCTGGCCATTGCACGCCACCATCTTGATGACGATCTGCAGCGGCGTGTAGCCCAGATCATTGGTCAGGTTCGTGCCGATGCCGAAGCGCACGATCACCCGGTCACGGAAGCGCAGGTGCAGCGCCTTCATCAGGTCGAAGGTCAGCGAATCGGAGAACACCAGTGTCTTGGTGGACGGATCGACCCGGTTGGCCGCATAGTGGCGGATCAGCCGCTCGCCCCACTCGAACGGATCGCCCGAGTCGTGCCGCGCGCCGTCGAAGAGCTTGCAGAAGTACATGTCGAAGTCGCGCAGGAAGGCATCCAGCCCGTACACGTCCGACAGCGCGATGCCCAGGTCCCCCGGTACTCCTTCGCCCAGGTCTCGAAGCCGAAGATCTGCGAATCGCGCAGCCGGGGGCCCAGCGCCTGGCGAGGCCTGCAGGTACTCGTGCGCCATCGTGCCCAGCGGCCGCAGCCCGTAGCGCATGGCCAGCATCACGTTGACGTGCCGGTCAGCACCTCGCCCAGCCGGTCGGAGCAGACCTGCAGCACCTCCTCCTGCCAGCGGGCCGAGAAGCGCCGGCGCGTGCCGTAGTCGGCAATGCGGATGCCGCGCATCTCGGGATCATCGACGATGGTGGCGATCTTGTCGTCCAGCCGGTGCCGGCCCTCGGCGTAGTCCGGGCTGGGGAGCGATCCGGCGGAAGTACAGCTCGTTGACGATGGCCAGCACCGGGATCTCTGAACAGGATGGTGTGCAGCCATGGCCCCTTGATGACGATGTCGATCTCGCCGCTGCCGGCCGCCGAGGGGCTGATCGCGATGTACTTCCGGTTCATCTGGAAGAGACCCCAGAAAGTCGATGAAGTCGCTCTTCAGGAAGCGGAACTGCCGCAGGTAGTCCAGCTCCGCCTCGGTGAAGCGCAGCGAGCACAGCGCCCCTGATCTGGCGCTCGATGTCGGGGATCAGCGGCACCAGGTCCACCCCCTCGTTGCGGCACTCTGAAGCGGTACTCCACCCGTGCCCCGGGAAAGTGATGCAGCACCACCCTGCATCATCGTGAACTTGTACAGGTCGGTATCGAGTAAAGAGGCAATGATCATCGACTTTTCCATGAATTCAGATCGCCAGACGGGCATGCAAAGGGATAAAATACGGGCCTTCCCCCATACGGGGGCCCGCCATCCTTCCCTACCCTCGCTCCCATCCTGCAATGGCCCACATCGTGCTTGATAACTGCATCCGCTGCAAATACACCGACTGTGTCGATGTATGCCCGGTGGATCTGCTTCCGCGAAGGCTCCCAACATGCTCGTCATCGACCCCGACGAGTGTATCGATTGCGCCGTCTGCGTGCCGGAATGCCCGGCAGAAGCCATTGTCGCCGAAGAAGACGTTCCTGCCGACCAGGAAAACTTCATTCCGCTCAACGCGGAAAAAGGCGCCCAGTGGCCCGCCATCACCCGCAGCAAGGCCCCGCTGCCGGGTGCCGACGACCTCAACGGCACCCCAACAAGCTGCCCTTCCTCGAAGACTACTGACCCGTACCTGCCGGCAGCCGCCGGCAAAGCCTCCCGCACCCTGCCGCTGGCCCTGCCCGTATCCATCCTGCAGCAGCGCCTCCTTTCATCCCTGTCTTTTCGGTTAACCATTATACGACTGCGTACCGCTCTCATTAACTGCTCTCCATCAGGGATATTCCGCCTTGCTCCCCGTGGGGTTATCGGGCTTTTGCCACACGGATTCTGTGACACATGGTCAGAGCGGCCGAGCGGACGACATGGCCAGATCGCTTCGGCGCAGACGACATGGGCAGGCGCTGGCAGCGGCAAACCGTACGCCCTCGACCGGAACCGCATAAATGCCGGCGCTGGGCGCGCCACCGCATCGCGCGGCGGCAGGGGTGACTGCACTGCAGCAGGAGCAGACCGCTACAATGGCCCCTGAGCGCGTGTTATGGACCCACTCATCCCCGCGCCCCCATCCCCGCCGATGACCGCTTCCACTGCCCTCATCCACCGCATCGACCAGCTGCTGCCGCAGACCCAGTGCCGGCGCTGCGGCTACGACGACTGCCACGCCTACGCGCAGGCTATCGCCAGTGGCGAGGCCGCCATCAACCGGTGCCCGCCGGGCAGCGATGCCACCATCGCGGCCCCTGTCGCAGCTGCTCGGGCGCCCGGCGCCGCCGCTGGCCGGCGATCTCGACCCCATGCCCGTGCGGCACATCGTGCACATCGACCCGCTGCACTGCATCGGCTGTACCAAGTGCATCCTCGCCCGTCCGGTCGATGCCATCGTCGGCGCCCCGCGCTTTCAGCACCAGGTCCTGGGCCGACCGATGTACCGGCTGCGAGCTGTGCCTGCCCCCTGTCCCGGTGGACTGCATCTCGCTGGTTCCCTGCTACAGCAGCCCCTGGCAGGATGCCGACGCCAGCCACGGCCGCCGCCATCACCAGCGCCGCGAACATCGCCCTGCAGGCACGCCGCACCTCCGCCCACACCACCGCCCGCACGGCCGCACCTGCCGCCGCATGGCCTGCAGGGCCCGGCATCAGGGCGGAAAGAGCGGGGATGCCGGAAGAGACAGGGGGGCAGGAAGGTGGCAACGGCAGGCCCGGCGGAAGTGGCAGCGCAGGAGCAACGTCCGGGCCGACAGGCTGCAGCGCATACGCCAGACTCCCCTCCACCGCAGCCCTCCCCTGTTGCCCTGGACGCCTCCCCGGCAACGTATCTGCCCTCCGTGCCGGACACATCCGCACCGCCAGCCGCGACCCCAACATTGCGCTCGCCAGCACCGACGAAAAGGCCCGGCGGCTGGCCGCCATCCGTGCCCGCATGAAACCGGCCCGCCCCGGCCGGCCGCCGAATGAGCCCAAAGCACCGGCTGGAGATGTTCCCGCCGCCTGGCCGCGGCCAACCCCGAACCTGAGACCGAGCTGGAGTACGGCAGCCCCTACCAGCTGCTGGCCGCCGTGCTGATGTCCGCCCAGGCCACCGACAAAAGTGTCAACCTCGTCACCCGGCGGCTCTTTTCCGCTGGCCCCCACCCCACAGGCCATGGTCGGACTGGGGCTGGAGCGCATCACCGACACCATCCGCACCATCGGGCTCTTTCGCAACAAAGGAGAAGAACCTGCTGGCCATGAGCCAGATCCTCATCGACCAGCATGGTGGCGAGGTGCCGGACAGCCGCGGGGCCCTCGAAGCCCTGCCCGGCGTGGGCCGCAAAACCGCCAACGTCATCCTGAACGTGGCCTTCGGGCAGCCCCACCATCGCCGTGGACACCCACATCTTCCGCGTATCCAACCGCACCGGCCTGGCCCCCGGCCGGAACGTGGACGAAGTGGAACAGAAGCTGCTGAAAGTGGTGCCGAAGGAATACCGGCTGCACGCCCATCACTGGCTGATCCTGCACGGCCGCTACATCTGCAAGGCCCGCACGCCCGAATGCTGGCGCTGCCCCATCAGCGACCTCTGCGCCTTCGAGCCCAAGACGCTGCCCCCGCCCCGCAGGTCGGCGCTGGACCAGGGGCCATGACGCCACGAAGCCCTGCCCAGGACCCGGACGACTTCGGCACCATACAGTCCCGGCCACGGGCCGGACGCCCCTGCTCCCCACTGAACAGCCCGTCCTGCACCGGACGCCCCTGATGGTCAAACGGTCTGTCCAGCCAGCAGGCATACTGCAGCCAGCACCATCCCCTCATCCCAGCGTTTTCTTCCCCGCCACCATGCTCTTCAACCCTCCGTCGCCGACGTCCGCCGCTACTTCGCGGCATCTGGAACAAACATCAGAACGGCACCCCCATGGAACCACTGGAGATGGTGGCCTGGGAATGGACTCAGGCAGCACCCTGAGTATCACGAAGAGCTGGCTGACGTGAACCGGGCGCTGGAGGCCGAATACAGCCCGGAGGCCGGCCGGAGCAACCCCTTCCTGCACCTGTCGCTGCACCTGGCCATTTCCGAACAGCGCGCCATCGACCAGCCGCGGGGCATCCGCGAGGCCATGGACGTACTGGAGCGCCAGCTGGGCAGTGCCCATGACGCCGCCCACCAGGCCCAGGAATGCCTGGTCGAGGCCCTGTGGCAGTCGCAGCGCCACGGACGCCCGCTGGATGCCAGCGCCTATGTGAACGCCCCCTGCGGCAGCGGGCCGGCCTGCCTCCGGTACAGGGCCAGAGAGCGTGGCTGGCGTGGGTTAGGGTGAGGCGTGTTGTGCTCAATATCGATAGCGCACGCCAGGGCGTGGCTGGCGTGCGTCAGGGACTCATGCGTCCCCGCTGCCACTGCAACCCTCCCTGTTTTGCCGGGATCCTGGCCAAAAACGCCCACAGCCCGTCCCGAAGCCTCCATACTGGCTGTGGTTATCCGGACACAGTGGCCGGAGGATCCCTGCAACACCCCGTCGAAGGAGGTTTTTCTCATGACTCCACACCCGCAAACTCGCGCTCATCACCTGAGGCGTGCCGGGCTGTGACGTACCGGCGGGACGCACGGCCCCATGCGGTCCCTGCGCCACGTCCGGCAGCCGCTCGCCGGCCCGGGCCATCCCTGTAAGAGAACCGGATGGCGCGGCGACCAAAAGGGACACATGCTTTTCTCCTTCCGCCAAAGTCGCCGCCATGATCAATCGCATCACTTTCCCGAACGCCCAGGGCCACCAGCTGGCCGGCGTGCTCGAACTGCCTCGAATCTCCCACCGCCTTTGCCCCTCTTTGCACACTCGCTTCACCTGCGGCAGGACATCAAGGCCGCCGCCCGCATCAGCCGTGCGCTGCACGACTGGGCGTGGCCGTGCTGCGCTTCGACTTCACCGGTCTGGGCGGCAGCGACGGAGACTTTGCTGACAGCAACTTCTCTCCAACGTGGCCGATCTGCTGGCTGCCGCCGACTGGCTGCGCCAGAATCACCAGGCCCCCTGCCCCGCTGATCGGCCACAGTCCGGTGGCGCCGCCGTGCCTCGCTGCCGCACACGCCGTGCCGGAGGCAAAAGGCCGTGGCCACCATTGCCGCCCCGGCCGAGGCCAGCCACATCCTGCGCCAGTTCAGCGGCAGCGTGGACACCATCCGCACGGAGGGCCAGTCCACCGTCTCGCTGGCCGGTCGCCCCTTCACCATCAAGCGCCAGTTTCTGGACGACGTGGCCGAACAGAACCAGGCCAGCCGCATCGCCCAGCTGGGCAAGGCCCCGCTGGTATTCCATTCACCAAAGGACACCACCGTCCACATCGAGCAGGCCCAGAAAATCTACGAGGCGGCCCTTCACCCCAAGAGCTTCATTTCGCTGGACGACGCCGACCACCTGCTCAGCAACGCACAGGATGCCGAATACGTGGCCAGCTGCATCGTCGCCTGGGCCTCGCGCCACGTAACGCCGGCTGCACTGGCTGCCGCAGCGCGCAGTTTCCAGGATGGGGGCACACAGCCACCGGCGGATGCATCCCGCGCCGCCACAGGCACACCTGCGTCACAGGCCGCTGCGTCACCGGCTGGCGCAACGTCGGGAGAATCCGCTGCCTCCTCTGCCCCTTCGCTTCCCCGGCAGCCCGGGACGCACTGGACGTGCCAACCATTCCGTTCGATCCGAACCTGCCGGCTGGTACCGTGCGCCTGACGGAACTGAATCACAGATTCCTGCGTGGCATCCAGGCTGGCCGCCACACCTGGCTGGCCGATGAGCCCGTACGCATGGGCGGCAGCGATCTGGGGCCCGACCCCCTACGCGCTGCTGCTCTCGTCGCTGGGTGCCTGCACCCTCGATGACCATCCGCATGTACGCCAACCGCAAGGGAATGAAGCTCGATGATGTGGTGGTGGATCTGGTGCACCGGGCGCGAGACCCCTGCCGGCAGGGAGCACCGGAAGTGCGGAATCATCCTCCACAGCGGGGCTGCCAGCCATGGCAGTACCCAGACCGAGGACGTGTTCGAGCGCCAGATCACGCTGAAAGGCGAGCTGAGCGATGCCGAGCGCCAGCGGCTGCTGGAGATTGCCGACAAGTGCCCGGTGCACAAAACGCTGACGGGGCGGATCCGGATCACGACGCAGCTGGTGGGTGAATCTCACCCCTGCACAGGACTGGCAAAACAGCAGCCGGTCCTGTTCTGGCACATGGCAACCGGGCAGCCCCTGTCAGAAACCCTGTCATCTTGCTCACCCGTCGCCACACTCACCGGCTGCGCATCGAGCGCCTTCAGCGCGGCCGGTGAAATCTCCACCCTGAAACCCGCGCTTGCCGCCATTGATGAAAAATCCGCGGCAGATCCAGAATGGTACGCTCCACATACACCGGCAGCTTCGTCTTCGTGCCGAACGGGCTGGTACCCCCACCAGATAGCTGGTCCATTTGTTGGCCTGCCTCGGGTCGGCAGGCTCGATGTGCTTCATGCCCAGCTCGCGCGCCAGGTTGCGCGTGGAAATCTGCCGGTCACCGTGCATCAGCACGATCAGGCCCCTTTTTCTGTTCATTTTTCCAGCACGATGGTCTTGATGACCCCATGCTCCGGCGCCTCCACTTCACGGGCGGCCTGGGCCGTGCCGCCGTGCTCTTCGTACTCGTACACGTGGGGAATGAATCGATGCCGTGCGCCCGGAGAAAGCGCGCACGGCGGTGGTAACGGGGTAGTCTGCTTTGGCCATGGGGTGTGTCCTGATACGGGACATAGTGTAACCACGCCTGCCCGCAGTCTGGACACGAACATGGACTTTCGGCGGCCATTCCCGCAACAGCAGGGCGCTGGCACCAGGCCCCCGCGATGAACGGGGATACACGGACCGTCTGGCTCTCCGGCAGCAGGGGCGCAACGGTCTCACCCCCACGCCTCACGCCCCACGACCCCACGACCAGGAAGCAGATCAGCTGCCCTTCCAGGAACGCCAGCACCACCGGATTCACCTCGGCCGCATGGTCCATGTGGCACATGTGCCCGGAAGCCTCGTACAGCACGGTTTTCGTACCGTCCGGCGCCGCCTCTGCGTGCGCAACGGGCACCACCTGGTCATCCCGCCCCACAGCAGCAGCAGCGGATGCCGCTTCACATCGAGTGCCAGGCCGGGAAGCGCACGCTGGCGGCCATCGGCAAACATCGCGTCACGCAGTGCCGCAGGGCATCCTGCACGCCATCGAGCCGCTTTGTAGCGCAGGCCTCGTCCACCATCGCCCGGGTCACGGCCGACGGTCTGCCAGCAGCAGGCCCAGCACCGGCTTCAGATCCCGCCTCGATTCGGCATCGATGAAGCCATCCACATAACCCATGTTGATGGCTTCGCCAAAATCCACAGGGCGACACCAGCACGAGTTTGCCAACGGCATCGGGTACATCCTGCGCCAACTGTACAGCAATGGCACCACCCATCGAATGGGCCATGATGTCCACCCTGGTGTATCCGGTTTCCTGCAGGAAACGGGGACGAAGCTGCCATGCCCGCCAGGTCGTGCGATGCGGGCAGCGCACGTCCGATGCGCCATGGGCCGGCAGATCCAGCGCGATGACCGTATGCCGGCTGGCCAGCTCATCGATGTTGAAGAGCCAGTTGTTCAGATCGCCACCGAATCCAGCGGATCAGCAGTACAGGGCTTCCGCTGCCGGTCTGCTGGTAGCGACACGAATGCCAGTCCACCTCGACATGCTGGTCGCTGGGGCTGGTTTCATCTTCTTCCCCGTCCCTTCATCGGGTACCTGATAGGCGGCGATGAACGCATCGATCTCCGCATCGGAAACACTTCTTCGGCCAGTACGCCCAGCGGTGCCTTGACTGGCAGCACGTCACCTTCGGCCGCCAGCTGACGGCGCAGCAGTCCCGCATCCGGGGCTTCCACCTCATTGGCGATCTTGTCGGTTTCCACATCGAGAATGGGCATGCCCACTTCGATACGCGTACCCACCTCCACGAGCCAGGCGTTGACCTTGCCTTCCTTCATCGAAAGGCCCCATTTGGGGCATGACGATCGGTGTGATTTCAGCCATCTCTCAGTTTCCTTTCATGGTTTTGCGGGCAGCCGCGGCAGTGCCTTCGGCAGAGGGCAGATACAGGTCTTCCAGTGTGGGCGAAAATGGCACCGGGGCATGCGGCGGCACTCATCTGGATGCCGCTTTCCAGCGCATCGAAGATTTCCTGGCACACCTGTGCGGGAAATATCGGTGGCGATATTGCAGCGGGGGCTGGCCTCATCCACCACCACGAGGCGCCCGGTGTTCTCCACCGATTCCAGCACCGTATCCATGTCCAGCGGCGACAGGGTACGCAGGTCGATCACCTCGCACGAAATCCTTTCCTTTTCCAGCTGCGCTGCAGCCTCCATCGCCTGAGTGCACCATCAGGCCGTAGGTCACGATGGTGACATCCCTACCCCTCGCGCACCACACTGGCCTCACCGAGGAATGGCGTAACTGCTCTCAGGCACATCGCCTTCCAGTCCCGTACAGGCTCTTGTGCTCGCAGAAAATCACCGGATCATCATCGCGGATGGCCTGAATCAGCAGCCCCTTCTGTGTCATACGGGCTGGATGGACGAGACCACCTTCAGGCCCGGAATGTGCGTGAATACCGGCGTCGCATCTGGCTGTGCTGGGCAGCCGCCCGAAAGCCCGCGCCCACCATGGCCCGGATCACCACCGGGGTGCGTGCCTTGCCGCCGAACATATGGCGGAACTTGGCGGCCTGGTTGAATATCTGGTCGAAACAGACCCCGGCAAAATCGATGAGACATCAGCTCGGCAACCGGTCGCATGCCGCAGGATGCCGCACCGATAGCCGCACCGATGTATGCCGATTCCGACAGCGGAGTATCCAGCGAGGCGATTGCCGAATTTCTGGTACAGCCCCTTGGTCACCCCAGCACACCGCCCCAGGCATCGTCCTCACCTGCAGCACCTGCGCCCCCGATATCCTCTCCCATCATGATCACGCTTTCATCGCGTGCCATTTCCTGGGCAATGGCTTCATTGATCGCCAGCTTCATGCTCAGTTTTCTGCCATTTGTTCGTCTCGCCTTCATGCTGTGCTTCGCGCCGCGCCGGTTTGCCGTCTCCGCAGCGCTGGGGCACTGAATCAATGTTCACGTAGACATCGGCCAGCAGATCCGGCTGCCGACGGTTCGGGCGGGCCTGTGCCGCCACGACCGAGGCCTCGATCAGCGTGGCCACTCACGGTCGATGGCGTCCAGTTCGGCTGCCTCCAACACGCCTGCCTCTCGACCCGCCCGGAAGATCTTCAGGCAGTCGTGGTCGGCACGCAGCATGTCCACCTCACCAGGGCGCCCGGTAGGTCTGCGCATCCCCCTCGAAATGGCCGCGCAGCAGCGGTCGGTCTTGCATTCGAGCAGCGCAGGTCCCCGCCTTCCGCGCCCCTGCGGATGATCTCGCCCGCAGCCTCATGAACCGCAAAGAAGTCATTGCCATCCACGGTCACGCCGGAATGCCGAAACCCGGCGCCCCCGGTCGGCAAAGCTGCTGACGGCCGTTGCATAATCGCGTGAGGTCGATTCGGCATAGCCATTGTTTTCCACCACGAAGATGACAGGCGGGTTCCAGATCGCGGCAAGGTTCAGGCTCTCCAGCACCGTGCCCTGGTTGGCGGCACCTCGCAGAAGGTCACACCCACATCTCCCTTGCCCGGTATTTCGCTGCCAGTGCTGCGCCGCATACCAGCGGTGCGCCCGCACCGAGGATTCCATTGGCCCCCATCATGCCGCGCGACGATCGGCAATGTGCATCGACCCGCCCTTGCCATGGCAGACGCCATCACGCTTGCCGTAGATCTCCTTCATCATGCCGTGACATCCACGCCCGCTGGCAATGCGGTGCCCGTGTCCCCGGTGTGTGCTGGCAATGCGGTCGTCGTCATGCAGATGCTGCATCACACCAGCCGCTCCTCTCCGGCATGAATGCACGAATCCCGAATGTCTCCCCAGGGAAAAATCGATGTGCGAACGCTCCTCGAAATCGCGGATCGTGCGCATCTTCCGGTACACATCCAGCAGTGTCTCGGTCGAGCGGCGTTTCGCAGCTCATATCGTTCTCCTCCTGTGCGCCCGGGCTCGAAATGCCCGCACCGGACTGGGCGGTGCAGGATGGGAGGACGCGCTCTGCTCATCGGTGGCGTGAGATTCGGGTGTCCTGGTATCTGGTGTATTCGGGATACTTGCGTGTGTGCAGCAAATTCGGAAGGGACGCGCAGCGCGACGCGTCATCCTGCCGCTTCATGTTCGAGCAAGCAGGTGCTCCCGTGCCGCGTAATGCAGACAGGCCGGGACATCCGGTGTTTTCAGGCCCTGATCATGCGGGCAGATTTCCACCCGCTCATGGGAACGGAATGCCATTTCCCGTCGCCATCGGTGACAGCAGGCCATCCTGTCCGCTGATTTCCCCAGATCTCCCGGCAGGCAGCCATCGCCACGACCGGACAGGTATTGCTGTGATCAGCCGGGGGCGAGCGCCGCATGCAGCGTCCACGGTGCGCGATGCATCTGCCCGCTTTCCCGCAGGGGTTTCGTCGTGCCCAGTCTCACCATCAGGCCCCCGGTTCATGACGCCCTACCGGCTGCAGCATCGCCGCCGCCGGACAGCCCCGAGCCTCGGGAGAAGCCTGCGTCACCAGAATCGTAGAAGCGAGCCGGCATCACCGATGGCCTTCGCCCCCAGAATCCGCTCGTTCAGCAAGCCCACATCGATGAGCGCAATATCTTCCCGTACACGCTTCCTCTGGGTATCGATGCAGCGCACATCCAGGCGCTTTTTCATTTCTGACCGCCACGGCTTCCGGAATACGCCCCCTGACATACAGCGCGGTGGCCATGGCGGTGACCGTCACTTCATGGGCGGAAATGCGTTGTTCGTACCGTGGAAATTCCACGATCGGCACATCCCTGCATACCGAGGCGACTGCGCGATGCGTACCATCGCGCCATCACGCATCCAGGGCACGCACCCCTGATCACGCATGAGCGATGCCGCCGCAAGCGTGTCCGCCACCGATCCGCTGACCGTCATGTCCAGCCAGCGCAGCGTGGGCAGCCGGCGATACACCTGACTGCTCTCCCGAAGCGGCTGGCGATCCAGCACGCCCGCAGCCCTTCGCGCTCGGGCATGAGCAGCACCTCGCCATTTGTCCCATCGAAGCCAGCACCCGCAGTGCACGCAGCAGCATGCCACACGTTCTCCCAGGGTGAGCCCCGCCGCATCCGGAGCACGCGCCGTACATCCCTTGCCGATACCGGATTGGCAATCATGCCCACACGAACAGGCTCCGAACCGTGCGCCATGTCTCTGTCCCGCCCGCAGGCGTGTGCATTCATTCACCGGGCCACGGTTTGCAGACTGACACGGCAGACGGGCGTGCATGTGAACCAACAGCCGGCTTTTGTCAGCAAATATTTCTGCGCACCGGTTTTTCCGGGAAGCTCCGGGGAGAAATTACCCTGATACGGCGCAGCTTCTGGCAGTTTCGCCTTCCCGAAGCGGGACCAAAAGAGGATATGTCTGCCCGGAAGGCAGGATCGAAATGGATGTGCATTCCGGACATGGGAGCCCCCTGCACCATCAAGCTCCGCCCCGCAGATCCGGGGGCGTTGCCAGGCACTGCCACGACTACAGACAGAGACTGCCATGCCAACAGAAAATGGCGACTTCATGTCCCCTTGCGGGAGCAGGCTCATGAAGCCGCCGTGGTCGGTAACCGCCATCGGGCAGCTGTCAGGCTGCCTTCACTGCAGCTGTTGCCTGCCCCGTCCTGAAGGCAGGCGCGCAGGCGTCATCGGTCGTTCTGGTAATCCTTCTGGTAATCCGGGGTGATACGGCCCCATCAGCACTCCACCCCGATCGCCGTAGTAAAAGAGCTGTGCATCCGCCGTGGCGGCCACCTGATAACCACGGTCCGTGGCCGATCCGATGATCTGGTTGGCCACCGCAGAAACCAGCGGGCGATCAGGCCGCCGCCGCCGTTCGAACCGTTGTCCACGTGTTTTTGCGCGGCCCTCCCAGAGCGTCTGCCCGGTCTTCAGGTCCACCAGCTTGCCGCTCACCGACACGCGCGTGTCGCTGCTCAGGATCTGGTAGCTGGGTACCGTACTCTTCCGTGCAGGTACAGAATGGCATCGGCACCGAAGATTTCCCCGCACCTTCCGGATGGGGGCCGACTGGATATCGTGTCCACCCCGTCGAGGCGTTCTGCCGGAACATCATCGACCACCGCCACCGGAAAGACGTAATACCCCTTTTTCCGCCAGCGGCACCGTGGCACGAGGCCAGCACGCTGGTTGCGCCCTTGATGTCCGGTGAATCGTTGGTGGGCATCCACCACCAGGATCTGAGCGCGGACGGGCCTGGCGAAATGCCGTGTAATCGTAGCCCGGCTTCTGGGACGCACAGCCTCCCAGCAGCGCATGGCCCCAGCACGGCAAGCGAAATGGTCGGTTTCTTCGCGATGCAGGGGCCTCCCAGGCGGGCAGCAAGACGCCAGAGCTTCACGATGCAGAACCTCCCTGCCGGCCTTTTGGCGCATCATCCTTCGGGGCCTGCGGCGTGCCGGAGGTGTCCTTACCGCCCGTCATGCCGGTCAGACGCTGCATGAACACGGCAGATTCGGGATACAGCATGGCTTCCTGCCTGAACGCGGCCTGCGCTTCCGGCATCCGCCCCTGTTTGGCCATGACCAGGCCAGCTGCGCGTAGATGCCCGGGCCCACCTTCAGATTTTTCGAGGCGGGCCTCGGTGATGGCTTGGTCAGCACCTTTTCTGGCTGTCCCAGTCGCGCTGTCCTGGTAGTAGCCATAGACGGCATCCGGGATACTCCCCAGTGAAAGAGGGCTTCGGCGCCGACGCGCACCTCGGCCAGCAGCAGCGCAGGGGGCCGCTGCCAGCGCCAGTCGCGCAGAACGCCGGCTTTTCATGGCCGACCTGCTCCAGTTGTCCGGCGTCCAGCGGCCCGATTCGATGCCGGCCACCGGTTGTTCACCGCCTCGCGGATGTCGAATCCAGCACTGCCGTTGAGCGTGGCGTCGTAGCCGCTGGTACCGCCAAAGCCCAGCACCTCACGGCTGGAGGGTCGTATTCACCGGCACCTTCGGCCGAGAAGGCGACTTCCGTGGTGTTGACGTTCACCACGTTGAGCATGACCTTGGCGTGAGGCCACCTGGCGCTTGCCACGGCCCAGCAGGCCGAAGAGCTGCTTGTCACCCACGTCCTTGCGACCGAACCCGGTCACATCACCCGTGATGATGTAGGTTGCGCCCTGCATGTTCTGGGCCTGACCCCTGATCTTTGCTTCCTGCGCGGTTTCGTCCATGTTGGAGCGGTCCAGCACGGAAGCGCCCGTCTGCTGCAGGTGCGTCATCAGAATGCTCTTGGACTGGTTGCCCAGACGGTCTTCACCTATCCTGGAAGATGCCGTTCATGTAGCTGGACTTGTTGGCGAACTTGCCCACGGCGATCAGCGACTTCTGGCCATGGTAAGGCGTGTTGTAGGTGTTGACCTTCTGGCTCTCGACCACGCGCGAGCCTTCGGTGGCACAACCGGCCAGACCCAGCGGGAAACGCCAGGGCAACGGCAAAATCAGTTTTTCATGGTGGTATTTCACAGTAGAACAGACCTGTCACGCATCATACTGGCCAGCAGGGGCACTGGATCGTCCGTGTGAAAACAGACCAACAAAAACGGGGAATGCACATGGGCCAGGGACGATGGAAGGATGCCTCTGGCCGACGGACGGGGCAGAACAGGGGCGCTGCGGCTGCAGCAACCCTGCGCGGTGATCTTTTGCATCCGCGCACCGATGGACGCACAATGCGGGGCATCCGTCTTCTCCATCCGCATTGCAAGGAACCAGCATGACGCAGCAGACCAACCAGCAGGAATTCGACCGGGCCAGCCAGGTTCTGGCTCGGTGGGGAGTCAACTCGGCCGTACGGGCCTTCCCGGGCCGTGGGAGGCACGCCGCGCTTCATCCAGCGGGCCGGGGGTGCGTACCCGTGTGGGATGTGGAAGGCAAGCGCTACATCGACTATGTGGGTTCTGGGGGCCGGCCATCGTCGGGCACGCCCACCCGGAGGTGATTGCCGCCGTGCGAGGCCGCTGCAGCCAACGGGCTGTCGCGATAGCGCGCCCTGCGTGAACGAGCGTGCTCGCCGAGAAGATCTGCGCCATGTTCCGCACGTGGAACGCGTGCGCTTTACGGAGTTCCGGCACGGAATCCACCATGTCGGCACTGCGGCTGGCCCGCGGCTATGCAGGGCACAACCGCATCATCAGGTTCGAGGGCTGCTACCACGGTACGGCCGACAGCCTGCTGGTGAAGGCCGGCAGCGGCGCCTGGCCTTCGGCAACCCCAGCTCGGCCGGCGTGCCGGAAGATGTGGTCAAGCATACGCTGATCGCCCGCCAACGATCTGGAGAGCGTGCGTGCGCTCTTCGAGCAGTACCCGGATGATGTGGCCTGCCTGATCGTCGAGCCCATTCCGGGCAACATGAACCTGATGGTCCCGGTCGAGGGCTTCCTGCGAGGCTGCGCGACCTGTGTACCCAGTACGGCGCCCTGCTGATCTTCGACGAGGTGATGTCGGGCTTTCGGGTCACGCTCACGGGCGCCCAGGGCTGGTGCGGCATCACGCCCGATCTCACCACCTTCGGCAAGGTGATCGGGGCGGCATGCCCGTGGGCGCCGTGGCCGGGCCGGCGAGATCATGGAGCGCTTTGCGCCGCTGCGGCAATGTCTATCAGGCCGGCACGCTCTCGGCAACCCGATTGCCATGGCGGCCGGCATCGCCACGCTGGATCTGATCTCGAAACCGGGCTTCCATGACGAACTGACCCGGAAGATGAACCGGCTGGTGGACGGCCTGAACGCGCCGCCGCAGAAGACCGGCGCGGCCTTCAGCACCCGCGCGCTGGGTGGCCTGGGCGGCATGTATTTCCGCGCCACGCGCGCGCACTTCGAGGAAGCCACCGGCCAGAATCTGGAGCAGTACAAACGCTTCTACCACCTGATGCTGGACGGCGGCGTCTATGCGCTCGCCGGTGGAGGCCTTCTTCCTGTCGTCGGCCCACACGGACGCGGATATCGACCAGACCGTGGCGCTGGCAGAGAAGAGCCTGGCGGCGGCGATGGGCTGACTCAGTGCCCTCTTCTGGCAGGAATGCTGCGTCCTGATGATCTGCTCGAAGGTCCAGGGCTTTCGGCCGGAAAGACGCTGGCGTCCAGCCCGGTTTCCCGCTCGGCCCCCATGCGGCGTCACCGTAGGCGTCCACGAGAATGCCGGGCAGTTTGTGCTTCAGGCTGGGGCTGCGCTCCAGCCGGCGCGCGATCTTGCGTCGCTGTTCGGCAATGGAGCCGCCAGCTCCGGCCACGACGCGCAGGCTGAAAACGCCATTTCAGCGGGTGGATGAACAGGACTTCGAGGCGGGAGAGCAGCTCGTTTTCATCTGCCTGCCCGGCCTCCTCGATCTCGTCTGCCAGATTGACCAGATCCAGACCTGCAAGATGCCCTGAACGCAGGGCCTGCGCCTGCACGGCACCATGCCCAAAAGTCCTGTTCATAAAAGACTCACGGCGGCCTCCCATATTGCCCGCCCTTTACCAGGGCCAGTCCTCTCTCCGCACACCCGCCCTGTGCAGCTCCATTTCAACATGGAAGGCACAGGCGGGTCGTGTGCTGAAACTTACGGAGGAAGCTCCTGCGTTTGCCTTGCTGGAAGAACTCCTTCAACCGGTCCTTCCAGCTGCGGGTCTGCGGGCTGTGCCGGGCATCGGAAAAGGCTCTGGTCCAGCTCGCGCAGCTTTCTGCTTCTGCTTGTCGGTCAGGCGCACCGGCACTTCGACGGTGATGTGTGCATACAGCGCTGGCTCGGCCGACGACGCAGGCCCTTGATGCCCCTTGCCACGCAGGCGGAACACCTTGCCCGGCTGCACGCCTTCGGGCAGCTCGATCTCGGCACTGCCGCCCAGCGTGAGGTACCTGGATGGTGCCGCCCAGCGCGGCCGTGACCATGCTGATGGGCACCTCGCAATGCAGGTCGTCGCCATCACGCTTCGAAGACCGAATGCTCCTTGATGCGGATTTCCACGTACAGGTCGCCCGACGGGCCACCGTTGACACCCGGCTCGCCATTGCCTGCCGAGCGGATGCGCATGCCGTCGTCGATGCCGGCCGGCACCTTGACCTACAGCGTCTTGTTCTTCTTGATGCGGCCCGCGCTGCAGGCTTCGCACGGATCCTTCACCGTCTTGCCACTGCCATGACAGGTGGGGCGGGTCTGCTGCACTGAGAAGAAGCCCTGCTGCATGCACCTGGCCCCTGGCGCGACAGGTGGCGCAGGTCTGCGGTTTGGTACCGGGTTTTGGCGCCGAGCCCTTGCAGGTCGTACAGTTCTCCCAGGAGGGATGCGGATTTCGGTTTCGTAGCCGTTGGCGGCCTGCTCCTGCGTGACTTCCATGGCATAGCGCAGGTCGGCACCCCGGTACATCTGGTTGGCGGTACCGCCACGGTTTGCCGCCCACCAAAGGATGTCGCCGAAGATGTCGCCGAAGGCCTCGGCAAAAGCCGCCGAAGCCACCACCACCGGCACCACCCATGCCGCCCATACCGCCCATGCCACCCATGCCGTCGACACCGGCGTGACCAGCGGTCATGGGCATCACGCTTGCTGCGGTCGCCCAGCACTCGTAGGCTTCGCCGCTTCCTTGAACTTGTCTTCGGCCTGCTTGTCACCGGGTTTGCGGTCCGGGTGGTACTTCATGGCCATCTTCCGATAGGCTTTCTTGATCTCTTCGTCGGTGGCGTTCTTGCCCACCCCGAGTACAGTGTAATAGTCGCGTTTAGCCAGCGACAGACAGGTTGTTGAAGGCCCCGGAAAGGTTTGACCGGACACCGGCACCCAGCTCGCTACGCGTGCGAGTCCGGTGCACTGCACACTGGGCTCCGGCTGCAAGCAGCGTACCCTCCGCGTGAGGAAGCGGTCCGGCTCTGGTCAAACCTTCGTGCAAACACCTTCCGGATATGCACAAAAGAAAGATACCCGGCGCACCGGGTATTGGGTATGGATCATCCGCGGGCAGGCCCGTTCAGCAGGACTTCTGCAGAAGCGCCTCGAGCCCCTGCCCGGCGGAAAGCGGCAGACCGGCGGATGATATCCGGTCCGGTCGCCTTCCGCGTCAGCCGCGGACTTTACGGCGATCGGTCACGCTTGGCTTCGCTTGAAGTCGGCATCGACCACATCGTCGCCGGCGGATTCCGCCGAATGGGCGCTTTCGGCCGACGAAGCGCCGGCCTGTTCGGCACCGGCAGCGCCGGCGGCACCCGCCGCGGCGGCAGCAGCATCGGCGTAAACCTTCTCGCCCAGTTTCTGGGCGGCGGCGGTCAGGCCTCGCTGGCCGAGTCGATGGCGGCCTTGTCGTCGCCTCTTGACGGCTTCACGCACGGCTTCCAGGGCCGACTCGATCTTGCCCTTCTCGTCGGCGTCGACCTTGTCGCCATGTTCCTTCAGCGACTTCTCGACCGAGTGCAGCAGGGCATCGGCGTTGTTGCGGGCCTGGGTCAGCTCGACGCGCTGCTTGTCCTCGTCGGCGTGCTCCTCGGCGTCGCGCACCATCTTGTCGATCTCGGCGTCGGACAGACCCGAGTTGGCCTTGATGGTGATCTTGTTTTCCTTGCCGGTGGCCTTGTGCTTAGCCGACACGTGCGGGATGCCGTTGGCGTCGATGTCGAAGGTCACTTCGATCTGGGAGCATGCCACGGGGTGCCGGCGGGATGCCTTCGAGGTTGAACTCGCCCAGCGCCTTGTTGGCGGAAGCGATTTCGCGCTCGCCCTGGAACACCTTGATGGTCACGGCCGGCTGGTTGTCGTCGGCCGTCGAGAACACCCTGGCTGAACTTGGTCGGGATGGTGGTGTTCTTCTTGATCATCTTGGTCATCACGCCGCCCAGGGTCTCGATGCCCAGCGACAGCGGCGTCACGTCCAGCAGCAGCATCGTCCTTGCGGTCGCCGGCCAGCACGGAACCCTGCACGGCGGCACCGACGGCCACGGCTTCGTCCGGGTTCACGTCACGACGCGGTTCCTTGCCGAAGAACTCCTTGACCTTCTCCTGCACCTTGGGCATGCGGGTCATGCGCCGACCAGGACTCACGTCGTCGATGTCGCCCACCCTGATGCCGGCATCCTTGATGGCGGTGCGGCGAGGGCTCGATCGTGCGTTCGATCGGGTCTTCGACCAGCGCTTCCAGCTTAGGCGCGCGTGATCTTCATGTTCAGGTGCTCCGGACCGCCGGAACCCATGGTGATGTAGGGCAGGGTTGATCTCGGTCTGGCTGCTCGACGACAGTTCGATCTTTGGCCTTCTCGGCGGCTTCCTTCAGGCGCTGCAGTAGGCCAGCACGTCCTGACAGGTCGACACCGCGGTCCTTCTTGAACTCGCCGATGATGTAGTCGATGATGCGCTGTCGAAGTCCTCGCCACCCAGGAAGGTGTCGCCGTTGGTGGACAGCACCTCGAACTGCTTCTCGCCATCCACGTCGGCCAGGTCGATGATGGACACGTCGAACGTGCCGCCACGCAGGTCATAGACGACGACCTTGCGGTCTTTGTTGCCGCCCTTGTCCATGCCGAAGGCCAAGGCCGCGGCGGTGGGCTCGTTGATGATGCGCTTGACTTCCAGACCGGCGATCTTGCCGGCGTCGCTGAGTGGCCTGACGCTGGCTGTCGTTGAAGTGAGGCCGGCACGGTGATGACGGCCTCGGTCACTTCCTCGCCGAGGTAGTCCTCGGCGGTTTTCTTCATCTTGCGCAGCACTTCGGCGGAGATCTGCGGCGTGGGCGAGCTTGTCGCACGTCCACCCAGGCGTCACCGTTGTCGGCCTTGACGATCTTGTAGGGCATCAGGCCGATGTCCTTCTGGACGGCGTCTTCGCTGAACTTGCGGCCGATCAGGCGCTTGATGGCGAACAGCGTGTTGGCCGGACTGGTGACGGCCTGACGCTGGCCGGTGCACCGACCAGGATCTCGCCGTCATCCATAGCAGGCGACGATGGACGGCGTGGTGCGCGTACCCTCGGCGTTCTCTGATGACCTTCGGGTGTTGCCTTCCATGACCGACACGCACGAGTTGGTGGTGCCAGGTCGATACCAATGATTTTTTCCCATGTTTTTCCTCTTGTATGCCGGGAGCCGGCCGGTTTGCAGGGCCTCGTCCGCCCCGTTGCAGGGGCCGGAGGGCCTGCCGGCGCGGCTCCCGCGAAATCTGGTTCAAAGATGTTTCAGCAATTGGGGATGGCCTGATGGCTTTCAAAAGGGCAGAAACAAAATTTGTCGTCCCGCCCATGGCTGTCCTGGGGCGCTACGCGCCAGCGGCGCAGGGCGGACCGGCGAACGTCACCGGCCTCACGGCACATCGGCTACGAGCCGCACACCGCGACCGCCCTCCGGCGCACATCCCCGGGGAGCCTCTGCCAAAGTCCTGCAGCGCTTTGGCGCCCTGGCACATCAGCCCTGGCTGACCACCACCATGGCCGGGCGCACGCGGTCGTTGATGAGGTAGCCCTTCTGCAGCACGGCCGCCACGTGATTGGCCGCCACGCCCGGCGTGGGCTGCATGGAGATGGCCTGCTGGGTGTTGGGGTCGAAGCGCTGGCCGACCGGGTCCACCACCCGCACCTTGTTGCGCTCCAGCGCCTGCGGCAGCTGGCGCAGCGTGGCCTCGGCCCCTCGCGGATGCTCGACCGACGGAGACTCGACCTCAGCGCCATTTCGAGGCTGTCACAGACCGGCAGCAGCGATTCGGCAAAGCCCTCGATGGCAAACTTGCGTGCCTTGTCCAGCTCTTCCTTGCCGCGGCGACGGACGTTTTCCGTTTCGGCACTGGCACGTACGAACTGCTCCCTGGTTGTGGGCGGCCTGCGTTCTGCGCGGCCTCCAGCTCGGGCCTTCAGCGCTTCGATTTCGGCCTGCAGGGCTTCGACGGCACCGGCATCGGAACCGGCTGCAGATTCGGGCAGTGCGGCATGCATGGCCTCTTCGGGACCGGGCTGTTCCCAGCCGGTCTGGGACTGGGTGTGGAGGCCCTGGGCCGCGGGTGCGCCGGCATCCGGCGCCTGGGTGGCCTGCTGCCCGGGCTGGGTCTGCCACTGCGGATTGGCCTCGGGACCGAAGCGGGTCTGGCCCTGTGCGTGTCCGGACCGTGTGTAACCGTGCTGATCGTCGTTGGCGAACATGGGCTGCTCACCGGTACCCTGTCCCTGCTCCGGGTAGCCGGAATGATGCGAGAAACCGCCCTTCCTGGAATGATTCATGTCCTGAGTACCCTTGTCGTATGTGAATCTGGCTGAATCGTTGTGTTGACCCTCATATGGGAACGACACAAGGATTCACAAGCCGGATTTGACCACATCCGCCATGCCGGCACCTCATCCCCTTATGATCGGGGTTTCTGCACGGCCCCCGGATCACGGCGGCGGGCCTCTCATCGACAGGAGAAACACCATGGGTCTGACTGTCCTTCATGAAAGAAGCCGGCGAGAAACTCTTTGGCGGCAGCAGTGCCCAGAGCCGCCACGCCGGCCACGCAACCCTCGAGGCTGCCAATCAGGCCGCTGCCGATGCCATTCTCACCTACATCCGCGCCCAGAACCTGAGCGCCGACAACCCTGGCCGTGCAGTTCGACGGTGCCAGCAGCGCCGTGACCGTCTCGGGCCAGGCCGCCGACCAGGAAACGAAAGAGAGATCCTGCTCTGCTGCGGCAACGTGGCCGGCGTGGACAAGGTCAATGACGAGCTGACCGTGGCCAGCAGCACCCCCGAGGCGAAGTTCTACACGGTGGTCAAGGGCGACACGCTGTCGAAGATCGCCAGGGACTTCTACGGCAACGCCAACCTGTACAACAGGATCTTCGAGGCCAACTCGGCCGATGCTGTCGCACCCCGACAGGATCTACCTGGGCCAGACGCTGCGCATCCCGCCGCAGTAAGGTCTGCCCTGCGGCGGCTACCGCCGGCAGTGAGCGGCGCGCTCACTGCCGGGGGCATGTCAGCTCGGCCAGCGATGCCCGCCCCTGCGCGGGCATCTGCTCAGAAGAACACCAGCTTCAGCGCAAAAAGCCAGCAGGAAGGCCCCCATGATGCGCTCGAACCAGTAGCCGTGGGCCAGAAAGCGGCGGCGTACCGCCTCGTGGGAAAACAGCACCGCCACGATGGCAAACCAGATCGAGGTGGCCACGCACATCCACAGGGCCATAGAGCGTCTGATTTCCAGCGGCGTCTGCGGGCTGACCAGGGTGGTGAGACACGGCCAGGAAGAACATCGTGGCCTTCGGGTGGTGGTGGCGTTGGTGAAGAAGCCGGTCAGGAACGCCTGGCGGGTGGACTGGGTGGTGGACAGACCGGTGGACGGTTCTGACTGGGTGGACGGTTCTGACTGGGTGGACTGCTCGACTGGGCGGACCGGTCTGACTGGATGAACTGGGCAGGCTGGGTAGCCAGCGCAGGCGACTGGACGAGACCGGGAGGACGGGGCCTGCTGGTATGGCCTGTGTGGAATATCCGGGCGATGCCGGGCCAGTTGACGGATCGGCAGTCTCATCGGCATCGAGCGGATCACCGCCGATGGCGCACTGCGCATGAAGTGAATGGCCAGCCAGGCCAGATAGGCCGCCCCCACCAGCTGGGCCGCCCGCATGGCGGCGGGCACGGTTCGCAACAGGGGCCGCCAGGCCGATCAGGGTATAGACCACATGCACCAGCATGCCGAGGCCAGCCCACGGCGCTGATCAGGCCGGCCTGGCGGCCCTGTGCTGCACGGCTCTGACGAACCGCCACGGCGAAGTCCGGCCCGGGCGACACCACCGCCAGCAGGTGCACGAGGGCTACGCTGAGAAACCTCTGTCAGGTAAGGGCTGTTCATCGTCGACTGCTTCGGGTTGTCTGGCCGGCCCGGCGTGCCAATGTCCCGTGACGCACGCCGCGAGGCCATGGGTCGCGAATTTCTACCGGCGACGAACCAGATCGACCTCGCGGGTTTTCCAGCCGGACAGCCTGCTGCCGACGATTTCGGCCAGCGCGTGGATCCACAGCGGCGCATCGTTGAGACAGTGAATATAGCGGAAGCGCCTGCCCCCGCCCGCATGAAGGCGTTGTGCACCTCCATGTCGATCTCTTCCAGCGTTTCGATGCAGTCGGACAGGAAACCCGGGCAGACCACGTCGATGGTCTTCACGCCCCTGCCCCGCCAGTTTCTCCACGGTGGGCTGGGTGTGAGGGCTGAATCCACGCTTCCCGGCCAAAACGCGACTGGTAACTGACCAGCCATTCGTCCCGCGCCAGCCCCAGGGCGGCGGCGATGAGGGCGCCGCCTCCTCGCACTGCTTCTGGTAGGGGTCCCCTGGTCGACGCAGGACTGTGGCAGGCCATGGAAGCTGAAGATGAGCCGGTCGGGCTTGCCCCCGTCGGCCTGACGCCAGCGCTGGCGGATGCTGTCGGCAACCGGGCCTCGATGTAGCCCGGATCGTCGTGGAAGCTCTTCACGAAGCGCAGCGACGGGACGTCGCGCCAGGTGAGGAACTCGCGGGCGATCACGTCGAACACCGTGCCACTGGTGGTGGCCGAATACTGGGGGTACATGGGCACGACCAGCACCTTGTCGAAGCCCCGGTCGCGCAGGTCGCGCAGGGCCTGGGCCATGCCGGGGTTGCCATAGCGCATGGCCCAGTGCACTTCCACCAGCCCGGCCACGAATCTTCAACTCTTCGGACAGGGCCTGGGCAGTGAGCCGGTGTTGACCAGCAGCGGCGAGCCGGCCTCCGTCCAGATGCGGCGGCGTATTTTTGGGCCGATTCCTTTGGGCGCCGCGGGCAGCACCAGGGTGTGGAGGATGGGCTGCCAGATCCAGGGCGAGGTTTCCACCACCCGCCGGTCGGACAGAAACTCGCGCAGATAGCGCTGCACATCGGGCACCGAGGTGCTGTCGGGCGTGCCCAGCTGGACCAGCAGGATGGCGGCCTGGGGTTTGAATTCGACATTAGCCACCGTACGTCATCCATACCGAAATATTCATCAATGCATTCCTGGTCAAACAGAAAAACAAAAGCGCTGAAACACAAGGCTGTCTCTGCAAAAATTGCGAGTACATTTGGAGCCTGGGCTGGAATGGGCGAGCACTTCGGCTCCCTGGCCTGAAAGGGCGGAATCAATTCATCTCCAACCCGGACTTCAGGGAAATCTGCGTACCCAGATCCAGAAAATCGTCGTAGCACGCCTTGACGGCAGCCGCATGTGCACCGATGGCACCATCGGAAGCTTTCAGGAAAAACATGGGTTTGTGCGCATCCATGGCCAGCGGCATCGAGGGACCTGTAATTCCTGGAGCAGGGCAAGCCTGTGAGGATCTGCATCAACCGCGGGTACATCCCTTTGGTCGATGGATTCATCCAGAACAGCCGTTCGGTAGACCGAAGGAATACGGTTCAGCCAGCGCTGGTATGCCTTGACCGGCCGACTCTCGCGAACCCCGTGCTGCATGACTACATAACCAAGCGGCAGCATGTTTCCTTCGGGAACATCCAGATCTTCACCCGCCGGAAACTCAGCCAGCCTTTTCTTCCAGTCCTTTCGCCAGCTGCGCAGCGTGGGCCCCAGATTTCGGAGTCCCTGCAGGGAAAACAGGTCTGGTGCCAGCGGCAGAACGACCTGATCTGCCGCAATCAGGGCAGCCCGGTTGATGGCCCCCAGATTGGGGCCAACGTCGATCAGCGCAATATCTGCCTCAATCCGGTGCGCCGCCATCATGACGATCCGGTGAAAGTGCCGACATGACCCGAAAGGGAGCAACCACGCCAGACAGGCAATCTGGCCAGTTCTGGGAGAGCAGATCCTCAAAGCGGGACAACGCCAGATTGCCGGGAACGAGCCCGATTCCCTGACCACCAACCATTTCGACGCCATGAGGCTCCCTGGATATCCCCTGTTCTTTTCCACCTAGAGGCCTTCGGCTGTCGACAACCGTATTGCCCGGCTTGCCTTCCCACAGATCGATCAGCCTGTCGTCATCGAGTGAACATGGCTGTCAGGTTGGCCTGCGGATCGAGGTCGGCCACCAGTACCCGAAGGCCACGATCGGCGTACATCCACGCCAGATGGTACACAAGCGAAGTCTTTCCGACGCCACCCTTGTTGTTGAAAAACGCGATCGTCTTCATGCTTCTCCGACGCAGCGTCACCAGAAGATCTTGTCGACGGTGCCGGCGGGAAGAATGTTTCCGTCGGAGCGTAACGCCCCCAGATTCTGCAGCAGCTGATCGCTGACCTTCGTTCCATTGAGCCTGCCGTGGTCATCCACGCCGATGATCAGGTAGCCTGGCTGGCGATGGCCCGGATAATCGTTGGCAAAGGCAATACGGCCTGGGAGAACTTGTCCGTCTTGTCGACCGATATCGTTCTCGACCCGATCGGATTCGAGATCGGCCAGCAAAAAGCCAGCAATGCCCTTGTCGAGCACGGCGCTCACTCCTCTGACATGACGAATCGGTTACTGGCGCCGGTAAACTGCCAGTTCGACGGCAGCAGCCCAACCGCCCCATTCGTGGGCGCCCATCACGGCCCCGATTGTAGAGCGTGTCCAGCCATGGCTTTTCTCGCTGTTGCAACACCACACGCCCTCATCCGGGTTCGCCTGGGCACCTTGGTCCCCTTTTCACATCTCCCCCTGATCCAGCGCCGCCGACACCAACCGGGCGGTGATGTCCACCATCGGGATCATCCGCTGCAGGCCATGCGGGTGGGGCCGATGACGCCCAACGTGCCCACCACCTGCCATCGGCGGTAGAGCGATGACGATGGACAGCTCTCCATGGGCTCCAGCTCGGACTCGCCGCCGATGTAGATCTGCACCCCATCGGCCCGAGGCCGGGCGTCCATCAGCTGCAGCAGGTCGGTGCGCTGCTCGAAGAGCCAAAAGACTGCTTCAGGCGGGCCATGTCGTCTGCAAAATCAGGGAATGCCGACGAAGTGTGCTGCCGGCGATCACCATCTTGTCGGCATCATCGCGGGCTCATCCAGACCGGCATCGACGGCACGCTGCATCAGCTGGCTGATGTCGCGGCGCAGATTCGGCCAGCTCCCTGTGCCCAGGCGGCGCCTGATCTCCCTCAGCTCACGCCGGCATAATGGGCGTTGATGGTTGGCAGCCTCGTGCAGCACGGACGGGCGTGAGATCGCGATCGACTACGGCATGCGGTTGTGCACGGTACCGTCCGGCGAAGAAACGAGAATGAGCAGCACGCGCCGGGCCGACAGGCGCAGGAAATTCGATATGCCGGAAACCACCGTCCCGCCGCTGTGTGGACACGACACCGGCAAAGGACGACAGCTGTGACAGCAGGCCGGCGGCGGGTGATAACCTGTCGCGGGTCTTCGGCCACCAGCGCATGCTGCATCTGGCTGCTCTCACCCGCATCCAGCGGCGGACGGTGAGCAGGGTCGACGAACAGCCGGTAGCCGCGCGGCGTGGGCACCCGGCCGCTGGAGGTGTGGCGGTGGGCGATGAAAGCCGTGCTCCTCCAGCTCAGCCATCACGTTGCGGATGGTGGCCGGCGACAGCGTCGAGCCGCGAATACTGCGACAGCGTGCGCGATCCCACCGGCTGGCCATCGACGATGTAGTGCTCGATCAGGGATGGGAGAAGGATGCGGGCGTTCGTCCATGAGAGCGTTTCACAGAAGGCTGATCCAGGCAGGCCCGGTCCGGGCGGGACATCGGGTGCCCAGGACGGGATACAGGGTCACGGGTCACGGGTCACGGGTCACGGGTCCGATGGTACGACGGTACGGCCAGGCACGGTCTAACTGTTGACAGTATGGCAGCGCGCACCGACCGGCTGGCACAGGCCGGCTGGCACGGATGCAAAGTACGACACAGGCTGGGTGGCACAGGCCAAATGACACGACCGAACGCACAGACCGAACGACACGACCGGATGGCACCAGTCCAGACGGCATAGGCAGATAGCCGCAACGGTAGCCCAATATCACGCGGTCAGCTGGAATTATGGTTCAATCCGCCGCATACCGGGCTGCAGACCCCGGCCAGCCGTTCTTCACAGGTTCCCCGAACCATGAGCGCTTCCTTCAAGACCATCGCGCTGTTCAGCCGCCCGCAGACGGACGGGCTGGACGGCCCGCATCCTCGACGAGATCGATGCCTGGCCCAGCCAGCGGGGCATCCAGGTGATCACCAGACCGAGCCGCAGCGTGCGCCTGATCCAGGCCGCCGGACACAGGGCGGACCCGGCGCTGGTGGTGGGCGGCGACGGCACGATGCTCGGCGTGGCCCGCACGCTGGCACCGCTGCATGTGCCGGTGGTGGGCATCAACCGCGGGCGGCTGGGCTTCATCACCGACATTCCGCTGACGGACTGGCAAAGCGCGCTGACCGCCATTCTGACGGACAGTATGCGCATCGAGGAACGCACGCTGATCGAGGCACAGGCATGGCGGGGCGAGCGCCAGCTGTTCAATGCGCGGGCGCTGAACGATGTGGTGATCAGCCGTGCTGCGCGCCGGCATGATCGAGATCGAGGTGAGCGTGGACGGGCTCACATGTACAGCCCGCGCGCCGACGGCCTGATCGTGGCCACCCCCACCGGTTCGACGGCCTCATGCGCTGTCGGTGGGCGGACCGCTGATGCACCCGTCGCTGCGCGGCTTCGTGCTGGCCCCGGTGGCGCCGCAGTCGCTGTCGAACCGCCCCATCCTGCTGCCCGACAGCTGCACGGTGGAGCTGACCATCCACCACGGCCGCCATGCACGCCTCAGTGCGACATGCAGACCTTTTCCGAGCTGGAGGAAGGCGACCGGGTGACACTGCGCCGCTCGCGGGATGCCAGCCGCTTTTCCCGCATCCGCCGGGCTACAGTTATTACGCCACGCTGCGTTCCAAGCTCAACTGGCACGAGATTCCGGGGCTGGAGCCACGGCGGGGCTAGCGCGAATCATGGACCCGTACATCCCTGCCCCTCTTTCCAGAACGCACGGAACAAGGCGGCGGCACCGGGGCCGAATGCCTTCGGGACACAGTCAACACGGTCGTGGGCCTGGACGAACGAGTCCGCTGACCGGCGCCAGGACACATTTTCAGACATCATCAGGACACTACCGGCCGGCGCTGCGTCAACGGAACGCGGGCGCCGGGGCCGTCATCGAGCCTCCATATGCTGCACTGGTTGCGACTCAGGGTTTCGTGATCGTCAGAATCGGCCGAGATCGAATTCCGGGCCGCTTCACCGTGCTGACCGGCGACCGGCGCGGGCAAGTCGATCCTGCTGGATGCGATGGGCCTGGTGCTGGGTGGGACGGGCGATGCCACGCTGGTCTCGCGAAAGAGGCCGAGCGGGCCGACATCTCGGCGCAGTTCGGCATCGACGACACACTGGCCGCCTGGCACGCCGGGGCATGATCTGGCCGGCGGCCCAGGCACCCTGCTGCTGCGGCGTATCGTCCGGAAGGACGGCCGTTCGCGGGCACAGATCAACGGTCATCCCAGCACGATTGCGCGGCTGCGCGAGGCTGGAGCGAGCAGCTGGTGGACATTCACGGCCAGCACGAGTCGCAGCATCTGCTGCGGCCGGGTGCCCAGCGCGAGCTGCTCGACCGCATGGCCGGACAGGAACGGCAGCTGGCCGAGCTTGGGCAGCACTGGCAGCAGTGGCAGAAGGCGGCCAGGGGCACTGGAAGCGGCCCGTCAGTGGCTCGCGCGAAGGGCCATCCGGATCGAGCGGCTGCAGTGGGAGATCGATGAACTCTCGCAGCTGCGGCTGGCGCCAGGCGAGTGGGAATCGCTGTCGGCCGAGCAGCAGCGGCTGTCGCACGCCCACGACCTGCTGGCCGGGGCCGACGCCCTGGTCAATGCGCTGGAGCGGGACGACGATGCCATCGGCAGCCGGCTGGGCAGCCTGCAGACACGGCTGCGCGGGCTGGCCGAGATCGATCCGGCGCTGTAGAATGCGGCCGAGCTGCTGGATTCGGCGCTGGTCCAGATCGACGAGGCGGCCAGCGAGCTGGGGGCCTACGCCGAGCGGGTGGACATCGACCCCGAACACTTTTGCCGATGTGGAGCAGCGGTGGCGCGCTCTTCAACACGGCCCTGCAAGCTGCGCCTGCAGCCGCAGGATCTGGCGGGCATCTGGAAGGGGCTGCAGGCGGAGCTTGCGCAGCTGGGGGCCGCGGTGGACATCGACAGGCTGGAAGCCAGGCGTACGCAGGCCGAAGCCACATACCGCAGGCTGGCGGAAGATCTCGGCCACCCGGAAAACTGCCGTAAAGCTGGCTGGCGAGGTAACGGAGCAGATCGAACGGCTGGGCATGCCGGGTACGCGCCTGCTGATTGCCTGCACACCGGCGCAGCGAGGCCGTCCGAGTAATGGATGCGGTGGAATTCCAGATTGCCTGCCGCACGAGGCGCCACGCCGCGGCCGATTGCGGAAGGTGGCTTCGGGCGGTGAGCTGTCCGCATCGAGCCTGGCCATTGCGGTGCTGGCAGCCCGGTCGGCACCGGTATCGATCCTGATCTTCGACGAGGCCGATACGGGCGTGGGCGGCGCCGTGGCGGCAGTGATCGGGGAGCTGATGCGGCGACTGGCCACCGATTCACAGGTACTTTGCGTGACGCACCTGCCGCAGGTAGCCGCCCGCGCCGATCATCACCTGAAGGTGCTGAAGACGCGCTCGGCCCATGCAGTCTCGAGCCGGGTGGGACCGGCTGGACGCTGCCGCCCGCGAGGAGGAGATCGCGCGGATGCTGGGCGGCAAGAAGATCACGGGCACGACACGGGCGCATGCAGCTGGAGCTGCTGGAGGCAACAGGCGGTGAAGACGGTGACCGGGACGTTCTGCACGGGCCGCTGTTCAGCCCTTCGACGCGTCCGGATCAGGCTGCCCAAGGCCCCGCATGCCCCGATCGGCATAGCCATTCCTGATAGCTGCATCAGTTCATCATCCGTCAGTCTGACATGCGTCGCATGTCTGAACACGCCGGCCAGTGACATCAGGTCTCCCTGATTTCCGGGCAGCACGAGGTCGAGCCAGAGCCACCGGGGCGTTCACCGCCTGCCTGCCCGTTGCCAGACTGACGCTCATCTGTTTGCGTCATGCGAAAGGGGACACCACATGTCGTCACTGCACCTGCCGACCCGCCCACCGCGGACAGCAGCGTGATGTAGTTGTTCAGCCGGTTGGCCTGCAGCGACAGCAGCGTATCCTGGGCAGAGGCTGGTGCTTTCGGCGGTGGAGAGTTCAGATAGTTCACCAGCCCGCTCTGGTAGCGGTTGCGCACGACACGTTCGGATTCCTGCGCCAGCTCGACCAGACGCCGCTGGTCGGCCTCCCTGGTTGCGCAGGGTCTGGAAGTTCAGCATCCCGTCTTCCACTTCCTGCAGTGCCTTGAGCACCGCTTCGCGATAGGCGGCCACCTTCTCGTCGTAGGCGGCTTCCTGCTGCTGCAGGGTGCTGCTGCGGGTGCCACCGTCGAACAGGGTACCCGCCAGCTGGGTGCCGACCGACCAGGAACGCAGCGGCGAGGAGATCAGGTTGGCCACGGTCTCGGCGCCCAGCGTGCCCGACGGCGGTGAAGGTCAGGTCCGCGCAGCCAGGCACTGCGGGCGATGCCCAGTTCGGCATTGGCTGCCGCCACGACCCGCTCGGTGGCGCGCACGTCGGGACGGCGGACCAGCAGGTCGATGGACAGCGTTTCGGGCAGGGCCGGCACGGACGGCAGCTGGACGGGCGGGGCTGCCTGGCCAGATGCCCTGTCAGGACCATCAGCACCCTCGGTACCTGGCTTTCACTGTTTTCCCGGTACCTGATGCATCCGCGGTCTTTTCTGAAAGCCGAGGCACTGGATGAGCCAGTACCGGGACATGCCCGATGTTTGCGGTGTCCCTGCGCCCGACGCTTCCGGGCTGCTGCGCCGGATGCGAGACGGGCATCGCCGCAACCGACAGAACCGATCTGCCGTTCCAGCACGCGGAACCGGCAGCCGGTTTCAGCATCTCGGCCGTCAGTGCCGACGGAGGTATGCCCATCAGCACGGCCATGGCGTGGCGTTCGGTGTCACGGCTGCTGGCCAGTTCGTGACGCTGGGTGAGCACGGTCTGCAGCCGGGTCTCGGCCTGCACCACATCGGCCCTGGCCACCAGGCCCGAGGCATGCTGGTTGCGCACCAGCTTCAGCGAAGCGCTCGGCCGTGGCAATGGAACGCTCAGCAGCACCAGCCGGCCTCGGCCAGGCGCATGCGCCAGTAGGACTGGATCAGGCTGACCGGGCCTGCAGTTCGGCTGCCTTACGGTCGGCCTCGGCGGCTTCGAGGGATGCCCGGCTGCCCTCGACCTTGGCCGATACACGCCCCCACAGGTCCGGTGCCCAGCTGATGGAGGTACCGGCCTGCACGCTGTTGGCCACCCCAGTCCTCCCGACATGCCGGACATGCCCGGACATGCCGCTGCTGCCCGTGGTGCCGGTCGTGCAGTCCCTCTGCCCGACATGGCGCTGCTCAGGCTGCTGCTGCACTGCCGCTGGCGCTTTGGTGCCCTGGCGGGTGCCCCCGGCATTGGCCGTGACCTGTGGCGGCCGCGAGGCACCGGCACCGGCCAGCACGGCACGGGCCTGCCGGATGCGGGCCTCCGGACTGGGCCAGGGTCGATTGCCCGCTCTGCTGGCGCGCCAGCAGGTGGGTCAGTACCGGGTCATCGAAGGCGGCGCCGTTGAGCAGCGTCACGGTGGCCAGCGGTGCAGGGGATCGGCTGGCATCGGCGGAAGCCGGCTGGCCGGTACCCCTGCTGCCCGGCTGCCCCCTGCCCGGCGTTGCTCTCGCCGTTGCGCCCGGAATCCGTACCACGTGCGCCCATCCTGACCGGTATGCGGCCTGGCCCGCCACGACCGGATGGCGCTGCACCCCCGGCTGGCCTGCGCCGGCCGGATACGCGGCTCCCCGCTGCCGTGCAGTGGTCTGCCCGGCCGACGACACCAGGTGCCAGCCCGTGTTCTGCTCCAGCGGGGCATCCAGATCAGCCTTCGGCTGCTGATAGGGGCGCGATCACATTGCAGCCGCTGAGAATCGAGGGCGATGCTGGCGGCCAGCAGGGAACGGCGGAACAGAGGAATCATGACGGTCTGGAATGAGTCTGATCGGAAATGAATGCAAAGACATCCGGCCCGAAAAACAAACGTCCGGATGTGAGTTTCGATGACGGAGGCGCCCCTGGAAAGGACCAGCCGGGAGCGTGCCCGTCGGGGCATGCCGCTGAACCGACCCCAATCGGCGTGCGGCCGGCGTTGCCCAGTCTGGCAAGGTGGCCGGTCTTTCCGGCGCATCGCCCCCTGTCAGCACGCGTTTTCAGGGGCCAGCGCAGGAACGCATGAGTTCATGACACGCGCCAGACGGGGGAAAACGGGTTCTGACACGCTCCCGGGTGGGTGGAACCATCACATGATGGCACCATCACACATGCGGGCGCTTCAGTGTAAGCGCCCCTGAAGCGTCTCCCTGCCCCAACGATGTTGGTAGGTTACCCCCTTTCGGACGGGAGCGACACGGACAGGCGATCTGAAGCCACCCGGAAACAGGCGGGCGGCAGAGAACCTCCCATGGGCATCAGGACGCCACCTCGTCGCCCTCCCCCTCGATGCCATTGGGCCGGCTGGCAAACCAGGTGGCAAGGATGGGGCCGGAGACGTTGTGCCAGAAGCTGAACACGGCGCTGGGTACGGCCACGATGGGTGAGGCGGCAAAGTGCAGGCCGGCCAGCGTGGCGCCCAGCCCCGAGTTCTGCATGCCCACTTCGATGGCGATGGCCTTGGCATCGTAGAACGGCAGCCTGAAGAGCCGGGCCGCCAGCAGGCTCCCAGATAGCCCAGACCGTTGTGCAGTCACCACCACACCGAAGATCAGCAGGCCCGGAATCGATGATGCGATCGCTTGCTGCCGCCCACCACGGCGGCCACGATCAGCACGATGGCGATGACCGAGACCAGCGGCATGCTCTCGGCCACGTGATCGACGCGGGTGCCCCAGCAGGGCCTTCAGAATCAGTCCCGACGATGATCGGCAACAGCACCACCTGCAGCACCGAGATGAACATGGCCGAGGCATCGACCTGCAGCCACTGCGAGGCAAACAGCCAGAACACGAACGGGGTCAGCACCGGCGCGAGCAGCGTGGCCACGGTGGTGCAGGCCACCGACAGTGCGGTATTGCCCCTGGCCAGATAGGTCATCACGTTGGACGCCGTGCCGCCGGGCGAGGCGCCCACCAGAATCACGCCCACGGCCAGATCGGGCGGCAGGTCGAACACCCTGCACAGCAGCCAGGCCAGCCCCGGCATGACCAGGAACTGGGCACAGACGCCCACCAGCACGGCCTTCGGGTAGCGCAGTACGCCAGTGAAGTCCTTCACCGACAGGGTCAGGCCCATGCCCAGCATGACCAGCGCCAGCAGGCCACGGAATCCAGGGGCCGAGGCTTTTTTGAAGGTTTCGGGAAACCAGAAGCCCAGCAGGCCAAACACCAGCACCCACAGGGCGAAAGGTGCTTGTTGGTGAAGCGGACGATTTTGAGCAGGGTATCCATGAAGGCAGATGTCGGCAGGGAGGAGGAGGGGCCGGCCAGACAATGGGAGGACCGGCCGGTGAAGGCATGATGAGGGAGACTTCATCACAGGATGCAAACGTAACGCATTATGTCACGACCCTTTCGGTCCTCTTCCCGTGTGGCCCCTGCCATGATCCTTCACCCTCGGGTTCCGGCACGTCCTGCAACCCTCCCTGGTCTGTCTCACCGTTTCACCTTCCCCAGTCATTCAGCATCCTCGCGGTTTCGGCTTCCTCACGACGCCCCCATGTACCGGCCCACCGTCCAGCCCCTTCCTGCGCTGCAGCCTGCGCAGCAGCAGGTACAGCGCTCGGCGTGGTGTGAGGGGTGATCAGCTGGCTGACGGCCAGACCGCCGATGATGACCAGGCCCATCGGCCGGCGCAGCTCACCGCCATCGCCCAGCCCCATGGCCAGCGGGATGGCACCGGCCAGGGCCGCCAGGTTGGTCATCAGGATGGGCCGCAGCCGCTGGCTGGCCGCCTGCAGGATGGCCTGCGCCGCCGGCAGGCCATTGTCGCGCTGTTTTTCAAGGCCACGTCAATCATCAGGATGCCGTTCTTCATCACCACGCCGATGAGCAGGAACAGCCCCAGCAGCGCAATCAGGCTGAACGGCGTGCTGCTGGCCCACAGCGCCAGCAGCGCCCCACGCCGGCCGAAGGCAGGGGTGGACAGCACGGTGAGCGGATGCAGCAGGTTCTCGTACAGGATGCCCAGCACCATGTACACGGCCAGCAACACACCCAGAATGAGCCAGCCCTGCCCGTCGGTGCTGACCAGTGACTTCGGGCGGCCATCATCACCGTCGATGTCGGCGATGACGGTGGCAGGCATGCGTTCGGCATCCAGCGTCTGGCGCACGGCCTCGAGCGCCTGGGCATCGGTCACGCCCGGTGCCACCGAGAAACGATCAGCGTGGCCGAGAACTGGTCCACGTGGCGCTCGCGGTCACGCACCATGTCGAAGCGCCAGGTGGCCAGCTCGGACAGTGCCACCTGCTTGCCTTCGGAGGTGATGATCTGCACCCGGTCCAGCGCCAGCGGGTTCTCGGTGAAGCGTTCGGACACCTCCATCACCACGTGGTACTGGTTGTCGTCCTCGTACAGGGTGGCCACCTGCCGCTGAGCAAAGGCATTGCTGAGCACGGCCGAAATGTCGCTCATCGACACGCCCAGCCGGCTGGCCGCCTCGCGGTCGATGTCGAGCACGATCTGGCGGGTATCACCGCTCCCGGCTGTAGCGTACGTTGTTCAGCTCGGGGCGGGCCGACAATACCTTGCCCAGCCGCTGGTTCCAGTCGAGCAGCAGGTTCACGTCACCCGCCTTGAGCACGATGGTGTGATCGGCATCGTCACCGAAACGGGGGCGACAGCTCCAGATCCTGCTCCACGCGGCCGGAAGAACATCGTGCCGGCCATCTCGGGGCGTTGCGGCGCAGCCGGTCGATGACCTGCCGGGCCGACACCCTGCGTTCTGCCAGCGGCTTGAGGCGTGATGACCAGATGGGCATTGGTCAGCCCGCCAGTTGCCACCGCTGGTGCCCACCACGTCCTGCACGGCCGGATCGGACAGGGATCCAGCGCCGGTAGGCCTCGATGCGCGGCTGCATGACCTGGAAGGAAAAGCCGTCATCCCGCGGATGAAGGCACCGATCACGCCGGTATCCTGCTCGGGCGGGTCGGCACGCGGCGGTTTGGCAAACAGCCAGCCGCTCAGGGCCGATCAGGGGCCAGCAGCAGCACCGAGGCCCAGCCAGGCGTGGCGCAGCATCCGGGCCAGCGAATGTTCGTAGAGCGTCTGCGGGTGATGAAAATACGCAGCATGCCAGCCGGCCGGAGCTGCACGCCGCACACGCCGGGGCAGCACATGCGCACACAGCGCCGGCGTGAGGCTGACCGACACCACCAGCGAGATGACGATGGCGGCGGCCAGCGTGAGGGAGAATTCGCGAAACAGCCGCTCGATGATGCCGCCCATCAGCAGCACGGCCACGAACACCACCACCAGCGCCACGTTCAGCGCCAGCAGCGTGAAGCTGACTTCCCCGCCCGCGCAGCTGCAGCCCGGTATGTGACAGCCCCTGTCTCGGCATGGCGGGTGATGTTCTCGAGCACGACGATGGCGTCGTCCACCACCAGCCCGGCCGCCACCACCAGCGCCATGATGCTCAGGTTGTTGAGCGAGAACCCGGCCAGCCAGATCACCGCAAAGGTGCCGATCAGCGACACCGGAATGACGGCCACCGGAATCAGCGCCTCACGCACGCGGGCCACGAACAGCCACACCACGGCGGCCACGATCAGGCAGGAAAACACCAGCGTCCACTGTGCCTCGGCCAGGCTGCCACGGATGCCCAGTGAACGGTCCATCACCACCGTCAGTTCGGCCTGTGGCGGCAGCAGCGCCTGCAGCTGCGGCAGCGTGGCCTTCAGCGCATCGATGGTGGCCACCACGTTGGCATCGGGCTGACGGCTGACCAGGGTGATGATGATGGCCGGTTTGTCGTTGTGGAAACCGCTGCTGTAGCGGTTCTCGACCGAATCGGTCACCTCCGCCACGTCGGCCAGCCGCACGGCTCTGGCCGTTCTGCCAGCGCAGCACCAGCGCGGAAAATCCGCTGCATTCTTCAGCGTGCGACCCGTGGCCACCAGCCAGCGGTGCTCGCCATCTTCCAGAAAGCCCTGGGCAACGTCCGGATTGGCCGCCGCCACGGCTCGACGGGCCGCCTCCAGCGACAGGCCCATGGTCGCCAGCGCCGACGGTTCGAAGCGGATGCGCACGGCCGGCAGGCGAGGCACCGCCCAGCGACACTCCCTCCCCACCCCTTCACCTGCGCGAGCTTCTGCTGCAGCGTGTTGGCGGCAATGTCGTAGAGCTGGCTGGGCGTGAGCGTGCGGGACGACAGCGCCAGCGCCAGAATGGGCGAGGTGGACGGATTGAGCTTGCGGAAGGTGGGCCGGCTGGGCATGCCGGGCGGCAGCTGGTCGATGACGCCGTTGATGGCCGCCTGCACGTCACGCGGGCCGCGTCGTTCAGATCCCGGTTGAGATCGAAGAACATCCGCACCTCGGTGCTGCCCGTGCTGCTGGACGACGAAATGCTCGGTCAGCCCCGGAATGGCGCCCAGCGCCTCGCTCCAGTGGTCCCGGCCACCGTGGCTGCCATGCTGACCGGGACTGGCGCCCGGCAGGCTGGCCGAGACCACCACCATCGGCGTGTCGATCTGCGGCAGCGGGCGAGACCGGCAGCATCCGCCAGGCGATCAGGCCCGGCCAGCAGGATGGCCAGCGCCAGCATGGTGCTGCCGATGGGGCGGCGGATGAAGGGGCGTGACAGGTTCATGTCCCGCGCCCCAGCCGCTCGAAGAACAGATACACCACCGGCGTGGTGTAGAGTGTCAGCACCTGGCTGACCAGCAGGCCACCCACCATCACCCAGCCCAGCGGCTGGCGCAGTTCCGCCCCGAGCCCGTGGGCCAGCATCAGCGGCACGGCCCCAGCAGCGCCCGCCAGCGTGGTCATCAGGATGGGCGGAAACGCACGGCCGCGCGGTGGATGGCCTCACGGGGCGTCAGGTGCCCGTGCCGCTCGGCCTCCAGCGCAAAGTCCACCATCATGATGCCGTTCTTCTTGACCAGCCCGATCAGCAGCACGATGCCGATGACCGCCACCATGTCCAGCACCCGGCCGCTGAGCAACAGCGCCAGCAGCGCCCCCACCGTGGCCGAGGGCAGCGTGGACAGGATGGTGATGGGATGGATGGCGCTCTCGTACAGGATGCCCAGCACCAGATACATCACCACCACGGCCGCCAGCACCAGCCACAGCGTATTGGACAGCGAGGGCGCGGAAGGCCTCGGCCGCCCCCAGGAAGCGGCTCTCGATGGCCAGCGGCCAGCCCAGCTGCTGCTGCACTTCTTCCACGGCCGCCACGGCCTGCCCCAGCGAGTGGCCCTCGCCCAGATTGAACGACAGCGTGGCCGCCGGGAACTGCGACTGATGGTTCACCACCACCGGCGCCTTGCGGCTGCGCCAGTGCGCCAGCGCCGACAGCGCCACCGGCGTGCCATCCGTGGCCGCCACGTACACGTGATCCAGCGCCGCCACGCCCTGCGCGCGTTCCGGGTTCTGTTCCAGCACCACCCGGTACTGGTTGGACTGGGTGAAACAGCGTGGCGATCTGGCGCTGGGCAAAGGCATTCTGCAGTGCCGTGGCCACCGTCTCCACCTGCACGCCCAGCCGGGCGGCGGCGGTGCCGGTCGATGTCGATGTACGCCTGCCAGCCATCGTTCTGCAGGTCGCTGCCGATGTCGGCCAGCTCGGGGCAGGCGGCCAGCGCCCGCTGCAGTTTCGGCACCCATTCGGCCAGCAGGCTGCTGTCGGGGGTGCTCAGCGTCATCTGGTACTGGGCGCGGCTGATGCGGTCCTCGATGGACAGCTCCCTGCACCGGCTGGAACCACACGCCCATGGCCTGGCGTTCGGCGACCGGACGGTCGGCCATTTTCCGGCGCAGGCGCGCGATGATGGCCTGCACGTCATCGCTGCGATCTTCATGCGGCGGCTGGATTGAGCGGCATGCGGCCGGTGCTGAGCGCCGTGTTGCTGCCATCCACGCCGATGAGACGACGACAGGCTCTGCACGTCCGGATCGGCCAGCAGCTGCGCGGCCACGGTTTCCTGCTGGCGCTTCATCGCCTCGAAGGAGATGGTGCCGGGCGCCTGCGTCACCACCTGGATCACGCCACTGTCCTGCACCGGAAAAATCCCTGGGCACGGCCAGATAGAGCAGCACCGTGGCTGCGAGCGTTGCCAGCATCACCCCCAGCATCAACGGCTGGTGATCGAGCGCGATGCAGGCTGCGGCCATAGGCGGCGATGAGGCGATCGAGAAAACCTGCGTGTCCGGCAGAACCGGCATTTCCGCCAGGATCCGCATTTCCGGACGAAGTGATGGAAACGGCATGGTTTGATGACAAACCATGCTGCTCATGGCGCGCATCCGCTCCCTGCCGCCCCGTTTGCCCTGTCGTCATGAACAGGATGCCCCGACGGTCTGCTCTTTCGTCCCTACCGTCATGCCCCTTCAGCATCCGCGCCGACATCATCGGCGTCAGCGTCAGAGACACCACCAGCGACAGGGCAATCGACACGGCCAGCGTGACGGCAAACTCATGGAACAGCCGCCCCACCACGTCCCCCATGAACAGCAGCGGAATCAGCACGGCAATCAGCGACACGGTCAGCGACACCAGCGTGAAGCCGATCTCGCGGGCCCCGTCGAGTGCGGCCTGCAGGGGCGGCTTGCCGGCCTCGCGGTGCCGGGCGATGTTCTCCATCATCACGATGGCATCGTCCACCACGAAACCGGTGGCGATGGTCAGTGCCATCAGGCTGAGGTTGTTGAGCGAATAACCGGCCAGATACATCACGGCAAAGGTGCCCACCAGCGACAGCGGCACCGCCACGGCCGGAATCAGCGTCATCCGCCCCGAACGCAGGAAGAGCAGCGTCACCAGCACCACCAGCCCCACGGCCAGCACCAGCTCGGTCTGCACGTCGCGCACCGAGCTGCGGATGCTCTCCGTCCGGTCGGTGAGAATGCGCACATCCACGCTGGCCGGCAGCGTAGCGGTCAGCCGCGGCAGCAGCTCGCGCACCCGGTCGGCCACCCTCGATCACGTTGGCATCGGGCTGGCGCTGCACGCTGATCAGGATGGCGCGCTCGGCATCGGCCCAGGCGGCCAGAAAGCGGTCCTCCGGCCCCTGCACCACCTTCGCCACATCCTTCAGGCGCAGCGGCACCCCGTTCTTCCAGGTCACCACCAGATCGTCGTACTGGCTGACCGTAGTGATCTGGTCGTTGGCATCCAGAATGGTGCTGCGCACCGGACCATCGAAGCTGCCCTTGGGCAGGTTGGCATTGGCCGAGGCAATCACCTTCTGCAGGTCGGCCAGCGTCAGGCCCGCCGATTTCAGCGCAGCACTGTCGGCCTGCACGCGGATGGCCGGCCGCTGGCCACCGGCCAGGCTCACCTGCCCCACCCTGCACCTGGGCGAGCTTCTGCGCCATGCGGGTATCGATCAGGTCATGCACCTGGGGCAGCGGCGGCGTCTTCGAGCTGACCGCCAGCGTCAGAATGGGGGTATCGGCCGGATTGACCTCGCGGTAGCGCGGGGTGACGGCATGCCCTGCGGCAGCACCCGCTGGTATTGTCCAGCGCCGACTGCACATCCTGCTCGGCCACGCCCATGCGCGTGTCCAGCGCAAACTGCAGCGTGATCACCGACACGCCGGCACCGCTGGCCGACGACATCTGCTTGAGCCCCCGAGATCTGGCCGAGGTTGCGCTCCAGCGGCGCGGTGATCATCCGCGCCACCGTGTCGGGTCCGGCCCCGGGCAGCTCGCCCTGCACCTGGATGACCGGATATTCCACCTGCGGCAGCGCCGCCACCGGCAGCAGCCGCCGAGGCCAGCAGCCCGCGCACCAGCAGCGCCAGCATCAGCAGCGAGGTGGCAATGGGCCGGAGGATGAAGGGACGGAGATGTTCATGGCGTCTGCCCTCGCGAGTTCAGGCGGTGCGTCGCCACCCGGGCCGGCATCCCCGGCAGGCTGGGCATTCCCGGCAGACTGGGCATCCCGCCTCTGGGTCCCACATTCCCGCCTGCAGATTCCCGCATTCCCGCCCGCGGGTGCCGCATGACCAACCGCGGGTGCCGGTTTGCCTGCCGTCTCATCCGGCGTACCACCGAGTAGCGCATCGGGGGTCTCCCTCCACCGGCGCGACGATCTTCACCCGGCTGCCGTCACGCAGGCTGTCCATGCCCTCCAGCACCACCTGTTCGCCGGCCTGCAGCCCGTCGACGACCTGCACGCGATCCGAGGCACTGGCTCCCCAGCTTCACCGTCTGGATATGGGCCTTGCCGTCGCGCACCACAGTACCACATAGTTGCCCTGGTTGCCGAATTGCACCCACATCCACCGGCACTCCAGCGCCCCCGGGCAGCGTCTGCAGGGGTCAGCCGCACATTGACGAACTGGTTGGGAAAGAGCTGCTCACCGGGTTGTCGAAGCGCGCCCGCACCCGCAGTGCTCCCGTGGTGGTGTCGATCTGGTTGTCCAGCGTGGTCAGCCGGCCCGTGGCCAGCAGGCGGGATTCGGTGCGGTCCCACGCCTGCACTCCGAGCCCCGGACATGTTCTGCTGGCGCCTGGAACCCCCTGCCCCTGGTCACGCCCCCTGCCGGCCCTGTGCCGCTGGCCCCGCCCGGCTCCTGATGACTAGCCCTGTTTCCTGATGAGCGCCCCTCCTGATCGGGGGTCCCGGTTGCGATCTGCGCCATCGCGTCGCGCAGCGACTGCAGCGTGCACCTCGGGCACGCCGAACACCACGGAAATCGGATCGACCTGCACGATGCTCACCAGCCCGTCGGTGGTACTGGGGCCGGATCATGGCGCCCACGTTGGTCTTGATGAGACCCAGCCGGCCGCTCACCGGCGCGTGGATCTTTCGTGTAGCCCAGCTGCACGCGAGCACTGTCCACCTTGGCCTGGTCGGCCGCAGAGCGTGCCCGCAGCTGCCGCACCAGCGCCTGCTGGGTGTCGAGCTGCTGGCGAGCCACCGAATCCTGCCTGGAACAGCCGCTGGTAGCGGGCCAGATCGGCCTGCGCGTTCTTCAGTTCGGCCTGGTTCTGTGCCTGGGTGGCCCGGGCCTCGCCAGGCTGGCCTCCAGCGCCCGGGCATCCAGCTCGGCCAGCAGGTCGCCGGCCCTCACCCGGTCTCCCTCCCGGAAGTGCACACGCAGCAGCCGCCCTTCCACCTGCGGCACCACCGTCACCGTGCTTGTGGGGCGTGACATTGCCCACGGCCCGCACCAGCACGGGAAAGCCCCCTTCAGCACCGGGGAAACACTGACGGTGACCGGCTGCCCGCCACCAGGCCCGCCAGGGCCTCCGGGCGCGCCGGGCGGACCCGGCGGCATGTCCGCCACCGGGGCTGTGCCGGACGAGGGTTTGATGACCCAGAACCAGAGACCGGCCCCGATGGCCAGCAGCACCACCACCGTGACCACCAGAACAGTACGGCGGCCCGACGCCGCGCGGAACGAAGCTGACATGAAGCTGAAACAGCATGAAACAGGAAGCCCTTATCATACGGGGGTATCCCCGGCCCGAAACCATCGGCACCGGCAACTTTGCAGGAACTTTACATGCAGGGGCCGCGCGCGTTTCGCGGGACCAACACGCGTGTGGCCCTGCATTTCCTCCAACCCAGCCAGACCCCCGGAATGCCTCACCGACTCATTCGCCATTCCGTCCCCCTGCTGGCGCTGGCCGCCACATCACGGCACTGAGCCGGCTGCGCCTCCGACCGCTCGCGCAGCGACTTTCTGGAGCCCTACCGCTTTGCCATTCCGCAGGGCAACTACATCAACCAGCAGATGCTGGACGAGGTGCGCACCGGCATGAGCCCCGACGAGGTGCGCCTGCGCATCGGCACCCCGCTGCTGGCCGACGTGTTCCACCCCAACCGCTGGGAATACGTGTTCCGCTTCCAGTACCCCAACGGCGAATCGAACTGCGCCGGGTGACGGTGTTCTTGCCGACAACCGGGTCACCGACATCAAGCATGACCCGCTGCCGGCCCGTGACGACCCGAACGACCCCGCCCTGCCCGGCTACCAGCCGAAGGAGACTGAAAAATCATGAAGATTGCCGTTGCCGGCGCCTCCGGCCGCATGGGGCGCATGCTGATCGAGGCCGTGCTCGCTGCCCCGACATGGAGCTGGCCGCCGCGCTGGACCGACCGGAAGCCCGTCGCTGGGCACGGATGCGGCGCCTTCATGGGCCAGGCCACGGGCGTGACCATCACCGACCAGGCCGAGCGAGGCGCTGAAGGGTGCCGACGTGCTGATCGACTTCACCCGCCCCGAGGCCACGCTGGGCTATCTGGACATCTGCACCCGACTGGGCGTGAAGATGGTGATCGGCACCTACCGCTTTTCGGATGACGGAAGGCACGCCTGCAGACGGCCTCCCGGCACATTGCCATCGTGCAGGCCGCCAACATGAGCCGGGCGTCAACATCGCTATCCGCCTGATCGAACTGGCCGACGCAGATGCTGGCAGACACCGACATCGAGGTGATCGAGGCCCACCACAAACACAAGGTGGACGCTCCGTCCGGCACCGCCCTGGCCATCGGCGAGGCCATTGCCACCCAGCTGGGCCAGCCGCTGAAGGAGATCGGCGTGTTTGCCCGCGAGGGAGCCATACCGGCCCGCGCCAGCCCGGTTCCATCGGGTTTTCCACCATTCGCGGTGGCGACATCGTGGGTGACCACACCGTGCTGTTTGCCGGCACCGGCGAGCAGATCGAGATCCGCCACCGCGCCACCAGCCGCGCCCACTATGCCGACGGCGGCCTGCGTGCCTGCCGCTTTCTGGCCAGCCAGGCCCATGGCCTCTTCGACATGCGGGCCGTGCTGGGCCTGCCCGGCAGCCGGACTGCCGGCTGACCCCCGTCAGCCCTTCTGTGCCCCGATGGCCGTCAGCACCGTGTCCACCGTCAGCAGTTCAGGCAGCCGGCGGGGGCGGCGTTGGGGTCACGCCCTCGAAGTACAGGTAGAGCGGCACGCTGTTGCGGGCCATAACGGGCCAGCTCGGCCGAGATGGCCGGATCACGCTTCGTCCAGTCGGCCTTGAGCAGCAGCACGTTGCGCTCGCGGAAGGCGGCCTGCACCTCGTCGCGATCCAGCGCCACCTTCTGGTTCACCTGACAGCTCAGGCACCAGGCGGCCGTGAAATCGACGAACACCGGCACACCGGCCTGACGGGCCGCCGCAAAGCGCTCGGCCGACCAGGGCTGCCAGCCGCGGCAGGCGGCGGGCAGCTTGCCATCGGCCCCGGCCGGCGCAGGCGCCGCCAGCCCCGCCAGCCGCCGTCCCCGGCATCCCGGCAACCCCGCACCGGCCGCCACGGCCGACCCCGGCTCCACCGCAGCCACGGCCTCCGTGCCACCGGCCTGCGCCACCGAGGCATCGGCCACCACCGGCAGCCGGCTCAGCAGCCCCACCACGGCCCCCAGCGAAAGCAGCGCCACGAAGATCCAGGCCGGCGTACTGCGTGCCCCGCGCGGGCGCAGCTCGAACTGCCAGCGACCATAGATCCAGCAGCTGAAGGCCAGGAAGATGGCCGCCAGCAGCAGCAGCAACACGCCTTCGGCCTCGGCCTGCAGGGCCAGCACCCAGGTCAGCCACGCGGCCGTGATGAACATCAGGAAGGCCAGGAACTGCTTGAAGGTCTGCAGCCAGACACCCGGACGCGGCAGCATGGCCAGCAGGCGCTGGCTGCTGGCCAGCAGCAGAATACGGCAGCGCCATGCCCACGCCAATGGCCACGAACACCGCCAGCACCAGCAGCGTCGAGCTGCTGAGCGTGAAGCCCACCGCACTGCCCATGAAGGGCGCCGTGCACGGCGTGGCCACCACCACCGCCATCACGCCGGTCATGAAGCTGCTCCCGTAGCCCTGCCGGCTACCCTGGCCGCCGCCCATGGCACCCAGCTGGGTGAGCCGGGTACCGGTTTCGAACACGCCGAACAGGTTCAGGCCGATGACCACGAAGAGCAGGGCCAGCACCGCCACGAACACCGGCGACTGCAGCTGAAAGCCCCAGCCCGCCGCCTGACCCAGCGCGCGCAGGCCCAGCAGCACCCCGGCCAGCGCCACGAAGCTCACCACCACGCCGAGACCGAAGACCATGGCGTGTCGCCGGGCCTCGGCCGGCTTGCCGGCAGCGGCCTCGGTGAACGACAGCACCTTCAGGCCGATGACCGGGAACACGCAGGGGCATCAGGTTGAGGATCAGGCCGCCCAGGAAGGCACCCAGAATGGCCCCGGCCAGCGTCAGCCAGCTACCCTCGCCCTCACTGGCACCGGTCAGTTGCGCCAGTGCACCGCTGGCCTCGGTCATGCTCTGGCCGTTCTGGGCGGCCGTGCCGTCGGCGCCCCAGCTGGGCCCCGTGGCTCCCGGTGCACCGGGCTGCCGGCGTACCGTCTGCGGCCCCCGGGGCACGACTGGCGCCCCCCGGCAGCAGCACTGCCGCCGCCGATCGACGCCCCCGTGCGGAAGCCGCCGCACCACCCGTGGCAGCCGCGGCCCCTCGATGCCGCCGGCGTAGCACCGGAAGCAGCGCCTGCACCGGCCGCCGCATCCGGCCCTGCTCCGCTGCCGGCATCCTGTCCCGCAGCCCCCGTGGCTGCCCCCTGCGGCTGCCGGGGCAGCACCAGCCTGGCCCGGTCTGCGCACCCGTCCGGGAACCTGCAGCCTCGGCACCGGCGGCTCCGCCCCTGCGCACCGGCCGGGGCCGCCCCCATCTGCAGCTGCCCCATGAAACTGCCCTTGCCCCTGGGCCGCCTGGGCGCCCTGGCCACCGCCTTCTGCGCCCGACACATCCACCTGTACCGGCTCGTTGACGGAAACCGTACGGGCTGCCACCGGCACCACCGTCTGCGACTTCAGGGGCCAGTTCCACTGGCTGCTGGCCATCGATCACCACCATGCCGCCCCTGGCCTCCCAGCCGGCCTCGGCCGTGCGCATGGCCTGTTCGTCCAGCTCCAGGGCAATGCCATAGCGTCCCGATTCGCCGGAAATCTCGATGAGCTTCTGCGGTGCCGCCGGACGCACCACACCGGCGAAAATACGGCAGGAACAGCGCCGACTTCGGTGCCTTCTCCCTCGGTCAGCGCCGCCGGCAGCACTCAGCACGGCCTGCCCGCCCGCTGCCACCAGCCGGCCTGGGCCGGTTTCTGGTCGGCGGCCGGGGCGTGACGGCGGGCATCCTCGAAGCCGGCCAGTTCGGCCTGGTCATGCACGGTGGCCCCGCCCACGGGAATGTCGAGCTGCAGGGCGGCATCACCGGGGATGCACACTTCCCTTGCAGATCAGCCATTCGGTGTGCACTGAAAATGCGCCTGCCGGCCCGCGAAACCCGCCGGCAGCGTCACGTCACGATAGATGAGGGCCTCGCCCTCGTAGCCATAATTGGGTCAGCGGCCCGATGGCCAGCCGCGAAGGCGCCGGCCAGCGGATGTCCGAATAGCGGGTACCTCCGGCCCTCCAGCACGAAACTGGTGGGAAAGCCCGTGTCGCCGGGGTTGCGCCAGTAGGTGTGCCAGTGGGGATCGTGCCGCAGCCGCAGCCCCACCCGGAAGGTCTCGCCCGGCACCACCTGGGTGGCATCGGAAACCAGCTCCACCTCCAGCGAACCCACCCGCTGCGGGCCGGTTTTTCCAGTCGGTGGCTGCCGGCTGGCCTCGCAGGCGCCGCCCCTGTGGCCGAAGCTGCCGCGGCCCCCGCCGTGGCCGGGGCTCTGCCCCCTGGGCCGTGTCGCCGGCATGGGCCGACAGGGCAGGCACGGCCCCCAGCAGGATGCGCCCAGCAGCAGGGACGGCAGCACGGGGATCGACACAGGGACAGCGGCCAGCGGAACGGGTTCTTCATCGTCGGTCGGGAAAGAGGTTTGTACGGGAGGTGGGGACCCGGGCGCAGAATGCGCTGCCCCGATGGTAGCGGCAGGCCGGCCGGTTGACCATGACACAACCCCGGCATTCCTCCCGCACCGGTCACGTTGGATACATCTTTCGTGATATGTGTAAGGGATTCCCTGCATCCGGGCAGGGACATGACGGCGGCTGCTGCGCCGCCATTGCCCTCAGTCGTTCGCGGCACCGGGTGGCATTACACGACCGCCCTGCGGCGCAGGGGGATAGACCAGCGAAAAACAACGGCAAACCGGCCCGGCGGGATGACAGCTGCATCCAGCCCCCAGCAGCTCGTGGGGTCCGGCCCGACAGGCGGGCTGCCAGCGCCCGTCACCGGCACCTGTCACCAGCGTCCGGTCCGCCAGCGGACGGCCATCGGCCGTGCATGGCAAAATCGGGGGTAATGCGTGTGGCGGGCTCCACAGGTCCAGTCACCTGCACCGGTGCGTGGCCACGGCCCGTTCCGGATCAACCAGGGTGCCGACATGTCCATGGCACGCGCGAGCGGCGCTGTACCTTTGATGTCGGTTGCCTTGACCCTCCCTGTGACAAATCCCTACCATCCCCGGGCATGGAAACCGATCTCCAGCTTTTGGCCGAGCGCGTGAAGCGCCTGCTTGAAATTTCCCGTCAGCTTTCGGACGAGAACCAGCTTCTGCGCGGCCGCCTGGGTGAGGCCGCCATGACCCAGGCCGACGTGCAGCAGCGGCTGGCCGAGGCGCGTGCCCGCGTCGAATCGGCCCTGGCCCGCCCTGCCCCTGCCCCAGACCGACAAAGACTGAGTTTCGGAATCCCGCCCATGTCCATGGAACAGATCGAGGTCAAGATCCTTGACCGCACCGTCAAACCGCAGGTGCCCTCCAGCGAGAAGCCCCGGCTGATGAACGCGGTCCAGATCGTCGACCAGAAGATGCGCAGCATCCGTGATGCCGGCATGGCCCACGGTACCGAGCGCATTGCCGTGCGCACGCCGCCCTGCAGATCACCTACGAGTTTCTCGGCCAGCCGGTGGATCTCGGGCGCCGCCACCATCGAACAGGTGCAGACCCTGGTGGCCAAACTCAACAACGACCTCGACGAGGAAATCCGCCGCCACGACGGCGTGCGCTGAGCATTCGGGCGTTCTCTTCGGGCAGGCAACAGGTACCGACCATTCATCGGTCACACCCCTGAAAGATGCATGACCACACTTGCCACGGGCCGTAAACAAGCGCGTATAATTGCTTCCAACCCTGCAGTGTTCGTTCAGGCCTATATTCCTTGAACCAATGCGATGCATGAGGGTGAAGAAAAACAGGTACGCCACTGTTGCGATCGTCCCTTTTGCGGATGAACCTGATGTGGCTGCTTTCTCGCCGACCTGAACTGAAATCACGGTTCAGGATGCCGGCCAACCGGCACAGGCGGGTTACCCATTTCCTCAAAAAGGCCCGGCAGTATCGGGCTCTTTTTGTGCCTGCACGCAGCCGGTGCGTCCCTTGGCAACAACACGGCGCAGCACCACGGTACGGCGCTCCAGCCGCCGATTTCCCGCTGCACATTCCTTCGCTGGCACACACGTGCCCAAGCGTATCCCCGGCGCACCTGCGCAGGACACGTGCCACAGGTGGATACCCTGGCTGGAGCGTGTTCTGGACGCATTCACCCCAGACTCGTCGCGGCCATGTACTGACAGGCGCACTGGACAGGTCAGATTGGCTGCCCCTGCACCAGCCGTTGCATTTTCTTGACGAATCGGCTGCCGCGGCCGACGCCCGGCGGTCCGGAACGGCCATCTGTGAACAAAGACTAGGGATTCTGCGACAAAAAAGGAAGTATGGCGCATCACGGACTTCGTTGCCCCTTTTTACCATGGCGTCGCAAAACACTATCCCGTCCGCTCCGCTCGCGCCCGAACACCTGTCCCCGTCTCCGCCCAGGCTGACCGGCCACACGCTGCCCGCGCAGTCCGGCCTGCTGGCGGCGGCGCCCAATCCGGCCAAGATGCCGGGCCGACGGGGTCACCACCACGATGACGACGACCGGACCTGCGAGGACCGGGACGAAAACCAGCCACGCACCAGGGACGATGACGATTCGGACAACCGCTGCGCCATTCTGCTGCCGCACCATGGCGGCATGAATGCGGCGAGCGCTGCCGCCGAAGCCACCGGCGCCGCGGCCAGGGGAAGCAGCCGGCACCACGGCTGCAGGTGTTGCTACAACGGGTGGCACAGCAGCCGGGGAACCGCAGCGGCCGGCACCGCTGCAGGCAGCATGGCCACGGGCGGTATTTCTGCCAGTGGCATGGCCGCAGGCAGTGCAATGACCGGAACGGCAGCCGCGGGCGCCACAACAGCCGGCACCGGCGCCCTGGGCACCTTCACCGCTGCCTCCCTGGCCGCCGGCTACGGCCGTGCTGCTGGGCGGCATTTCGCCGTGGCCAGCGGCCACGACGGCCATGGCGGCGGCCGGCAGCCTCCGGGCCGCAACGAGACCGCCAGCACCGAACCCGCTGAAGCCCTGCCGTGCAGACCCCGGTCCAGACCGTGGCACACGACGGCGAACACACGCTCGACGCCGCCCTGTTCGGCCGGGGCGTAACGGGCAAATCCATCGACTACGTCGTGCTGCAGCGCGTACGCGTGCGCAGCGGCAGCACCGACGGCGGCACGGACACCGGTGCCGACGACACCACCAGCGGCCTGTGGCTGCGTCACGACGACGGCTCCGCCCCACCCGCCTGGCACCCGGCGCCATCATCGCCAAAGCCGATTTCGGCCGCGTGTTCTGGAGCGCCGAAGACAACGCCGGCGGCGAATTCAGTTCGTTGCCAGCGATGCGCGGGGCGTGCCAGTCGGCGGTGCCACACCGCAGATCGTGACCGTGCAGGAGCTGCCCCGGTACCCGTGATATCCGGAACAGCCCGTCAGCCACACCGTCGCCCACGACCAGACACTGGCCATCGACGCCCAGGCCCTGGCCGGCCAGAACCCGAAAACGGCCCCGGCCGGTGGCGTGCGCATCGACGGCATCGATGCCAGCCAGGCCGACGGCAGCACGCCCGCCCTGTACCTGAAGGCAGAAGACGGCACGCTGACCGCCGTGACCGCCGGCACCGTGGTGGCACCGGCCGACTTCAGCCGTCTCGTCTGGGACAGCGCCCACAATGACGGCGGCAGCTCGCTTCACGGCCCTGAACGCCAGCGGTGAGGCAACCGGCACCACGCAGACCGTCACCATCCACGAAGCCCCCTCGCCCCCGTCTATGCGGACGATCTGGGCTTCAAGGCCAGCCACGACGCACAGCACCCGGTCGATGGCACCCTGTTTGCCGGCCAGGACGCCACCCGTCGCCCGCCGGCCGTGCGCATCCTGTCCCTCTCCGAAAACGCCGACAAGGCCGACAGCCTTTCGCCCCTGTACATCCAGTATCCGGGGAACCGGGTGTTCCTGAAGCCGGGCGACACCATCAGCGCCGAGGACTTCGACAAGGTCCGCTGGGACGCCATGAACTCCGAGGGCGGCAGCTTCCGCTTCATGCCGGTGGATGCGCAGGGGCCGACGTACCCGGCTGGACGGCCCAGACCGTCACGGTACGCGAGTATCCCGACTATCCGGATTATCCGGAGGCGCTGCCCACCCATAGTCGTGCCGCAGGACGCCATGCTGGCCCTGCCCGCCACCGTCTTTGCCGGCAACCGCCCGGCCAGCAGCCCGGCCTTCATCCAGATCACGGCCATCGATGCCACCATCCAGGACGGCACCGGCTCGCCCCCATGCTGAAGGGCGAGGGACGGCCGGCTCACCCGCTGAAGGTGGGTGACATCGTACCAGCCGCCCAGTTCGGCCAGATCCGCTGGGATGCCGGCCACAACGGCGGTGGCAGCTTCGAGTTCATCGCGCTGGATGCCGACCAGGATCCCCGCCCCACCTGCCGGCGCAGATCGTCCAGGTGCACGAATCGCCCGTTGCGCCCACCTATGCGGCCAACAGCACCGTCCCGGTGGCGCACGACGGCGTCGCCAGCATGAAGGCGTGCAGATTCTGGGCGGTACCGCCTCGGAAAACCGTCCTGCCCAGGTACGCATCGACCGCATCAGCCCGGAGGGCGATACCGACGCCAGCCGGCCCGGCCTCTACATCGACCGCGACGGCACGAAGGGAGCCCCTGCAGGCCGGCAGCGTCGTCGATCGCGCCGATTTTGCGCTGGTGCGCTGGGATGCCGGTAACAACGACGGCGGCCAGTTCAGCTTCACGGCCCTGGACGGCGACGGCGTGCCCATCGTCGATGCCAGCCGCCAGCCCGTCAGCCAGACCGTGACGGTGCACGATCGCCCGAAGGCCCGGTGTACGACAACGACACCCGCTGCTGGTGGCCCACGACCAGACACTGCCCATCGATGCCAGCGTGCTGGCCGGCAGTGATGCTGCCCGCAAAGCCGGCCTTCGTGCAGATCGTGGCCATCGACCCAGCCAACCCTCGACCAGGGGCCTCCGGCCCCCTCAGCCTGTCTCTGCGGCCTCCCCGGCCGGAGAACCCGTGCGGGCCGGGCAGACCATCAGTGCCGACGATTTTGCCAACCTGCGCTGGGACAGTGCCCACAACGAAGGCGGCACCTTCCGCTTCATCCCGCTGGACGGGCAGCAGCAGCCCATCGTGGGCTTTTGGCGAACAGACCGTCACCGTGCGTGAATCGCCGCTGCCGCCCGTCTACGACGGCGCCCGGCTCACCCTCGACGTGGAGCAGAACCTGACGCACGCCCCTGGCGCGCTCGCTGTTCGATGGCAGCGATCCCCTCCCGTGCCCCCAGCTTCGTGGCCATCACGAAGGTCAGCGTCAACGATGCCGAGGCCGATCACCCCAGCGGCCTGATGCTCCGCTACCCGGATGGCTCGCTGCATCCGCTGCCCGCCATGCCGATGGTGCTGAGCCAGGCCGCCATCAACAATCTGGTCTGGGACGCCCGCCACAACACCGGCGGCAAGTTCACCTTCGTGGCGCTGGACGGTGCCTACACGCTGCTGGGCGCCGACGACCAGGTGATCCGGCGCACCATCACCATCAACGAACCGGCCCTTTGCGCCGGATTATCCGGCCAGCCGCGAGGCCCTGAACACGGCACACGATGCGGTCGTGACGCTGAACCCTTCCCTGTTCACGGGTGACACGGAGAACAAGGCCCCCGCGAAGATCCGGATCACGGCACTGCAGGTGGACGAGCACCGCACGCCTGAGAGCCCCTGCCCTGCAGATCGATGCCGACGGCAAGGGTGGCACCGTCCCCACCGCCCTGAACACCGGTGACACCATCGACGCCGCCGATTTTTGCTAGCTGTCGTGGAACACCGTCGGCAACAAGGGCGGCAGCTTCACCTTCGTGCCGCTGGACAGCAAGGGCAACGAGATCCCCGGTGCCGTCGCCCAGACCATCACCATCCACGAGGACCAGCTGCCCGCCCCGCAGTACGATGATCCTGCGGCCCCCATCGTGACGCCGCACGACCAGGACGTTGCCCTGCAGGCCGACACCTTCATCGGCACCATCCCCGGCAATGCGCGCCGAAGATCCGCATCACGGCCATCGATGCCCTGAACGATGCCGGCCAGAGCACGACCACCGGCAACACCCTGCAGATCGACCGTGACGGCCCGGGCGGCGAGGCCCCGTGCAGGTCAGCGTCGGCCAGCTCATCGACCGCGCCGACTTCGACAAAGCTCAGCTGGAACGCCACCGGCAACGCCGGCGGCAGCTTCTCGTTCGAGCAGGTCGATGCCAACGGCGAGCTGATCCCCACCACCCGGGTGCAGACCGTCACCGTGCATGAATCACCGGTGGCGCCCACCTATGCCGGCGAGGGCTCGACCGTGAACACGGCCTGGAACTGGGCGCACCCTGCTTTGCCCGCGTTCCGGACATCGAGAACAGGCTGCTGGGCACCGACGCCGCACACCGGCCGGCCTACCTGATGGTCACGGAAGTCAACCCGGTCAACCAGACCAGCCAGGCCGAATCGCAGGCGCCGCTCACCCTGCGCCACGAGGCCCAGGGCAGCACACCGGCCCGCACCGTGGTCATTCCGGGTGCGGGCGCCGACAGCACCCAGGCCCGAGGCGGAGCAGTCGATCATTGCTGTCGGGGACGTGAGCAAGCTGTACTGGAACGGCAAGTTCAACGACGGCGGCTTCTTCACCGTGGTGGCGCTGGATGCCGACAAGGTGCCCATCCTGGGGGCCGACGGCAAGCCCGTGACCCAGACCATCCCCGTCAACGAGCTGCCGCACAGCCCGCAGTACGAGGTAAACGGCAGCAACGCCGTGTCCCTGCGCGTGCCGCACGACTACAACAGCTTCGTGCTGAAACCCGCGCTGTTCAGCGGTGAGGCCAGCGAGCACGTACCCGCCCAGTGCGCATCGACGGCTTTGCCGTGGCGGGCACGATCCCGCCGCAGATGCTGCCGGCCACCGGCCTCTACCTGATGAAGGACGGCGTACGCACGAACCTGAAACAGGGCGACACCATCCAGGCCGCCGACTACGACAAGGTACGCTGGGACTCCACCCAGAACGACGGCAACATCCGGATCCGCTTCACCGCGCTGGACGAGCACGGAGCCGAGATTCTGAAGAACCCGGACACGACGGCGCACCGGTATCTGGACATCCGTGAAGATGCCTTCGATCTGCAGATCAGTGACACCGTTTTCCCCTTCCAGTACAACGCCCATGCACATCTCTCCAGTGGCGCCCGTGGACCACGCTTCGGGGCAATGGCGAACATCACGTCGCATCCATCCGGATCGACAAGATCGACGCCATCAACGCAAAGCCAGGGTCTGCAGCCTTGCGCCAGGGTCAGTCGCTGAATGACCCTGCGGTCAACGAAGGTGACATCCTCTATCCCAACAGCCAGAAATTTCTCCTGTACTGGCACGGCGCGTACAACGATGGCGGCTCCTTCCGCTTCACCCCGCTGGACGCACAGGGAAACACCTTTCATCGACCATGACGGCAACGAGATCTCGCGCGTCATCACCGCCTATGAAAGCGCGCCGCGCCCCTGCTTACTCCTCGCCCGGCCGAAGCACACGTTCAGCGTAATGCCGGGGTCAGGACCAGAAAGATCGACCCAAAATTCGTGATGGGTGAAAATGCCGCCATCAAGCCCATGGCCATCCGTTTCCAGGACTTCACCGAAAACGGCGACACGGATCCCGGGCCAGTCACCGGTGTATGTGCTGCGCGATGGCCAGAAGGTCTACCTCACGAAAGGCGACAAGGTGCTGGAGAGCGAGTACGACAGCCTCTACTGGGATGCGCACCACAACCAGGGCGGCACATTCACCTTCTATGGCCTGGACGGGAGGGACGAAATCATCTTCAACACGCTCCCCAGCAGACCGTCACCGTCAATGCCGCCCAGCCGGCCCCCGCCGCCGCGCCGGCAAGAGCCTGACCGTTGCCGGCAACGCCCTGCAGCTCGACGATCTGGTGAACGGGCAGCATGCTTCACAGGGAGAGCCGGCAGCCCAGACCGGAGAGCGCGCGGGCCAGACATCCCCGCAGGCCGGCACGACGCCCCTCCACGCAGCAGACCTGACAACCGGTCAGGCCGCTGCGAATGCCGGCACCTCCGCAGGTGCCACGGAGGCCACCGGCATGAACACGGCCAGCGCCACCCCTGCCGCACTGAACCTGTGGCATGGCACCGGCCCGCTGCAGGACGAGCTGCAGCATCTGCCGCTGGTCTGAGCCGGCACACAGAACCCTGGCCAACCGACCGATGCCCCCGGCCGAAAGCCTCGACGCTTCCGGCCGGGGTTCACTATCAGGAAACGCACCATTGTTTTTGTATATACATTTGAATATACTTTCATACCATGAAGGCAGACCCCTTGAGTATCGAATGACGCTGGCAACTGGCCCAAATGCGGGATGAAGAAAGTACCTGAGTTCAAGACCGATCAGGAGGCAGAAGCCTTTTCCTCGAACAGGATCTGTCCGATCTGGATTTCTCCCAGTTCAAACCGATGCCCTTCGAGATTGCCTCCGCAAAGGAAGCCGCCCCGCACATGCGGATTCCCTTGGGGCTACTGGACGCACTCAAGGCCAGGGCAGCCAGCAAGGGAATTCCGTATACCCGCTATGTCCGCATGCTGATCGAAGCGGACATCGCCCGGGCAGAGCTGACATCCCACGGGGCCCTCCCCACGGCGGCCGCCCCTGGTGCGTGTCATGGCGCTGTCCCGTTCCTGTGCCCCTCGCATCGCGCCCGGCCCGCCACATCAGCCAGGCGCCAAACACCAGCATCGGCAGCGTGAGCGCCTGGCCGGCCGTGAACGGCCCCCAGAAACCATCGTCCGGCTCGCGCACGTACTCGACCAGAAAGCGGCAGAGCCCATAGCCCAGCAGAAACAGCCCGCTCACTGCGCCGGTAGGCCGGGGCCTGCGCGAATACAGCCACAGCACCACGAACATCAGCAGCCCTTCGGCCGCCAGCTCGTACAGCTGCGACGGATGGCGTGGCAACATACTGCCCGACTGCGGAAACACCATGCCCCAGGGCACATCCGTGACCCGGCCCCACAGCTCGCCATTGATGAAATTGCCCAACCGGCCGGCCGCCAGCCCCAGCGGCACCAGCGGCGCCACGAAATCCATCAGGTCCAGCCACTTCAGCCCATGGCGGCGGGCAAACAGCGCACACGACAGCAGCACGCCGACCAGCCCGCCATGAAAGGCCATGCCCCTTCCCACACATAGAAAAATGTGCAGCGGGTTGCTGAGGTAGTACGGCAGCCCGTAGAAGAGCACATGGCCCAGCCGGCCGCCGATCACGGCGCCCAGCACCCCGTAGAACATCAGGTCTTCGATGTCCTTGCCGGTGAGGCCGTACAGCGGCTGGCCGGGCTGGCGCTGCGCGATGCGCATGCGGCCCAGCAGCAGGAACTGCGTGAAGGCCACCAGATACATCAGCCCATACCAGCGAATGGCCAGCGGACCGATCTGCAGGGGCAACGGGATCGAACTGGGGATGAGTGAGCATGTCGGGGAGAAGAAGAAAGCACAGCCCGGCGCAGTTGCACCGCACCGGGCAGCGGTCCAACAGACGGCCGCTTCATGCACGCAATTCTGACATGCTTTGACGGGCAGGGTGCCGGGGGACGGGCTGCCCCTCTGCCCCCCGCAGCACCCACATCAGGTGCTGAACATGCAGTCTCCCCGCCGAAGTCCATGCTGCAGGGTGAATCATGGCATCATTCCTCCCCGCGTTGGCCCTCAGCCGTGGCCGACAGAATACTCTCACAACAGGCAAAACAGGCCGCTTCGCCAGGCAGGGCAACGTTGGCAATGCACCGGCTCAGGAACGGCCGGCGCGCCCTTGCGGAAACCCTCGAAGGTATCGGCCACACGCTGTTTGGCGCGCTTCTCGTATTCGGCCATCTCGACCTGGCGACGGTCACGGCCGAACATCCGCTCGAAGAACTCAAACCACACGAACGCGGCCGCCAGCGGTGCCAGAATCCACCACCAGCTCCAGGTGGCCACCGGATCCACCTCGAACCACTTCAGTACCAGCAGCAGCGCGCCGCACCAGACCAGCCACATAGAGCATCCCTCTGTCATTGGATCGTTCCGGTGCGGCCCTGACGCACGCCATGGACGCGTTCCCTGATGGAGGCGTGCAGGGACGGCGCCGGGCAAATCACCGGGCTTCTGCAGCATAGAGCCGGCCGGCGCAACCTGCAGCCATCCGGTGCCGGGCGGTTGCCCGCAGGGCGGCAGGCGGCACCCGGTACGTGGCGTGGATCTGTTCATTCACGCTTTGTTGATTCATGCCCTTGAAACATGAGCGGGATGGTGCCTTCCGCCATGTCCACCCAGCCGGCCCCTGTCCATCTTCCCTTTGGCATGGCCCGGATGAGGTTCTCCTGCCTGATACGTGTCACCGCCAATGAGAAACTGATCCGCCTGCCAAAGCAAAACGGGCCCACCTGGGCGAGGATGGCGGCCAGGCGACCACCATCCCATCCGCTCGAGCGGCCCGCGTGACGCATTTCCGCGACACATCATGAACTGTCGATAGAATGTCGTTGTTCAGCAACAACGAGGGCCCGCGCGGGCCCCTTGCTGAATTCCTCCCTGGTTGGTTTTTGCCCGGACTTCGGTCCGGGCTTTTTCATGTGAGGAACATCATCTGGTAGCGGGCCACGAGTGCATGCCAGCCCGAAGCTTCACGGCGCGACCTCTCCCGTGATTTC